>Ga0082212_10000182_pt1 | contig 93107 bp, 63 predicted proteins | sample TergutNt197P3_FD_71548 | JGI IMG/M metagenome (GOLD analysis project Ga0082212, IMG submission 71548) | Neocapritermes taracua P3 segment gut microbial communities from Petit-Saut dam, French Guiana - Nt197 P3 | ecosystem: Host-associated > Arthropoda: Insects > Digestive system > Gut ...
CCCCGTTTTATTGACCCCTCTCACCGTTCCCCCGCACCGGCGCACCCCCTGCCACAGGCGGCGTCACGCCCGGGATTTCGCTTCTCCCGATCGTCTTGACCTTGCTCAAGCCGTCTATAGCCATCCGAAGGTTATCGACAGCATCGTCCACTTCTTTCTGGGTCGCGCCATCTTTGCTCAATACGGCCTGCGCCTCTGCTAAAGCCCCCGCGAAAACCGCCCAGCTTTCCGTTGTATAGTCTGCGGCGCTTCTGGCAATCGCTTCGCCGATTAATGCTTCCAAAGCTTCTTTGTCAACAATCGGCTCCGGATCCGATCCTTTAAAAGGATTGATTACTTCGTCCAGGCTGACGTACTCGTCGTGGGAATCACGGTCATATCCCCAAGCGTATTGGGATTGGCCCGCCACTTCATCCAATATAATCCCGTAGCAGATTTCAATCCGGTTAAAAAACAAATTTAAGATATGATCCAGATCGTCCGCGGTCTCAAATTTGAATGTATCCGCCGCGATATCCTCCGGGCTTTTTCCGTCCTGAAACCGGAAACAGAAATCAAAAAGATCCACATACTCCCCATCTGAACTCGCTAATCGGGTAACGGCAGGATGGTATAACGCAACCATGAATCCGGCCCTGTCGGGCGTTTCCTCCCATCTCGTCGGAGCAAACACAAACGATCTGTTTGATGGCGGCGGCGCGGACGCCTCCAGTCGCATATTAAACGGAGAGGAATCATCATAATTATCCGGGTTCTTCATATAGGGTACGTCGACGTCAAAGCTGGTATCCCAGGCGGCTACCGGCTGGATAAGGCTCTTGTCATAGGAGAACACCATGCCCATTCCCTGAATGGTTGTCGGTGTTTTCGCCTGGAAGACGAGCCGATATACTCCCCCCCCGACGTCTTCCAGGCCAAACCTTACCCCCGCGCCTCCCGCGGCAAAAGCGGAAGCGGGCAGCATGGTCGCGAGCATAGCAATCAGCATTACCCAAGATAGCGTCTTCTTAACCTTTTTCATAGTCTTTTCCCCCTATTGTCATTTGATGGATGGACTAACGTATTGTTTCGGTTTCCTGCAGCTGAATGCTATGTCCCGAAGTTGGCCAACAGAATGGATAAGTCAATGTAGTTGATTTCCCCGTCGCCATTAAGGTCCGCGGCTTTAACCGTTATCGCGTCGCCTGATTTGCCAAATTCGGCAAGCAGCAGGGATAAGTCAAGATAATTCACTTCCCCGTCGCCGTTGATGTCGCCGGGCTTCGTCGTCGCCGTTCCGGTCATCGCGCCGTACGCGATAGTAATGGCTAGTTCCTGCCCGAAATCATCCTCGACTATAATCGTCGCCGTACCCGCGGGGCAAGACTGCGTCGGCGTGCCGTAGATAAGGCCGTCTTCGCGGAGGGATAAGCCCTCGGGCAGCCCCTCCGCCGCTTCCGCGCCGGTCATGTGGCCGTCCATACTCATGCTTGAGCCCCCGGGCTGCCCTGCCACGGAGAAATTCCACGACGGTATGCTTCCGGATAAGCCGGTGGTCAGGTAAATCGGCGCGATGGCCTGCCCCACCTGGGTAGCCGGGATATTGTAGTCTTTTCCGCCAGCAAAGGCCAGCGGTTCCGCGACGGCGACCTTGAAATACTGCGTATAGGCTGCGCCCGGGGCTTTGCCGTCGGCGACGCTCGCTTTGACCACCGCCGTGCCGGAAGTGTCGCCCTGCAACACGCCGCCCACAAGCGACGGCTTCGTCCCGGCGTCCCCCGACCAGTCGGCCAGCGCCCAGCTTATCGACTGGTCGCCGGAGCCGCCATGGATTTTGCCTTTCATGGGCAGCGCCGCCCCCTTTGTGACCATGACCGGCAGCTCTCTGATCTTCTGCACCCCGCTAAAAAGTCTGTGGGTCTGCGGAGTATACAGGAAATCGCCCCTGTCCCAGATACGGGAACGGTCGTTATTAATGATGCTGCTTAACCCCGGGATACGGTTATAGCGGAGGTCGATGCCGGTATAGCGCGCGGTGGCGCTGAGGGCCATATTCTGGATCCTATTCTCCTGACACGCCAGGTAAACAAGCTGGTTCAATGCGCTCAGGTCGAGCTCCTGCAGCAGATTGCTCCGGCAGCAGAGGTTTTGCAAACCACTGGGCAGCGCCGAAAGCACCGTCAGAAAATTGCCGCCGCAATTCAGATTCTTCAAGCCCGGCAGCGCCGCGGCAAGACTTGTCAACGGAGGAGCCGCAGACAGCGTTTCCAGCATATTGTCGCTGCAATTCAGCCACTCCAGAGAGGGCATTGCCGGCAGGTAGAGGCCTGTCAGATTATTGCCGCAGCATTCGAGTATCCGCAAGCTTCCCTGGTCGGTCAGCTTCAGTTCCGCCAGCCGGTTGCCGCCGCAGAGCAGTATATCCAGGTTATACAGGCCGCTCAAATCCAGGTACGCCAACCTGTTGCTGCTGCATTCGAGGACAGACAAATACTTTATGCCGGCCACGTCCAAAGACCGCAAGTAATTGTCGTTGCAATACAGCTCCTCCAAACTCACGCACGCGCTCACATCCAGGGACGTCAGCCGGTTGTAGCTGCAATCCAGGGAGGTCAGCGATGTGAAATACTCGATGCCGGCCAGGCTGTTGATGTCCAGGCCCGATACGTCGAGCGACCCTTTGAATCCGGCGGCGTCTCCGGCGCGAATCGATTCGCCCCTTAGTATGCCAAGTATGCCCCTTACCTTGGCACGGAATACCGGGTCGATGAAATCGGCTTCGACGACCGTTTCCGGCGAAACGCCTTTCGGTTCTTCTTCTCCCGTCATCCCCGCAAGCTTCTCGAGCAGTCCTTCGTCTATCTCCGTCTCGCCGCTCAATATCGACTCGATAAGCTTGGACAGGCCGTCGCCTGTAATGCCGTCGCCTTGCGGGCGCTTAGGCAGGTCGTCGCCTTTCGGAGCGCCTGGGACGGAACCTTCGCGGAAGCCGTCAGGGGCGCCCGGGGCGCCGCCGCTGCCGGGGCCCTCGGCGCCGCCTTCCGCGCCGGCTCCCTCCGCAGCCGCGGCTTCTACCTCGGCCAGAGCAGCGGGAGGCGCGGCGGCAAGCAGGCCGCAAAACATCATCAGCGCCATCAGGGTACAAATCATCTTTTTCATCATACTTCTACCTCTCATCCGCTCTCACCTCAAATCCCGTAGGACGGCGCCGTAAACGGCGGGCGCCCAAACATCTGCTGGGCAACTCTGCCCATGTGCCGGCTCATGGTCTGCTGGGCGGCCGTAGCGATTCTGGGAATCGCCCTGACCATCTCCTGCTGGCCCCGCAGCGCCACCTGGCGCGTTATCTGCCCCGCCATGGAGGGCAACTGGCTGGAGAAGGCTTCCATCCGGTTGGAGAGCACGTTAGGCAGCTTGCTTATCTGATTCAACTGAGCCTGGGTGTAGCGGATGCCGCGGTTCAACGCCTGCTCCGCCCTGGCCAGCCCCTTGCTGACCAGCCTCTCGCCGTAGGTCACGTAGTTGTTGGCGATATCCATGCCCCGGTTGAGCAGCCGCTCCCCGTAGGCGACATAGCCATTCATTATATCCATGCCACGGTTGAGCATCTTCTCGCCGTAGGCGGCGAAGTTGTTGAAGGCGTCCATGCCCCTGTCGAACAGGCTTTCCGCATAATTGATATAGTACATGCCTTTTTGGGTGAGGTAGTTGATCGCGTAATCAAACCCGTCGTTCAGTATCCAATCCGCGTAGGCCATGCCCTTGTCTATCATCCCGTTTAGATAGGCGACGCCCTGGTCGATTTTCTCCCTGGCGAAGTCCACCACGTACTGCCCAGCGTTAGCCAGCAGCTGGCCGACGTCTATGCTCATCACATAATCCACAAGGTCGGTAAGCTTTGTCCAGTAGTAGTCGACCTGAGCCGTCAGGAACGCCAGCCCCTGATCCATCAAGCCATTGACGACGGCGCTCCAGTCGACGTTCTTCAACACGCCGATCATCCCTTTGACGAGGAAAGATAAGGCCTCGATTTTACTCACGACCTTCAGTATCTGCTCCGCCGCGTAGCTCAGGGCGGCCTCGATGATGGCGTCCCCGATATACGCCGCCGCCATCAGCCAGTTCCCTGAGATCAGGCAGCCGGCGGCGGAGATGACGTACATGATTTGTTCCGCGATGCAGGAGGGCAGTATCTCGCCCGCGATACCAACCGCGGCCGCCGCGATCGCCATGTTGAGCAGAGCCGACGTGCCGAAGGTGAGAATCGCCAGGCCTATCTGGGCAGCCACGAGTATGGCAGAAACCAGATTTTGCCAATTATCCGCGACATAGCCGCCGAAGCTTGTCCATTCCTCCGCGATGGCGGAACCCAGCTTAGAAAAATCAGCGGTAAACAGGGCCTCGCCGATATCCGCCAGCGTGCCGGCGACAGCCCCCAGTAGTTCGAAACCGAAATCGACTACCGTGCGAACCGCGCCGGTTACCGAATGAACCAGATCCCCCAGGCCGGGTATCCAGCCGAAGATGAAATCCAGGCCGTCCAGTACCAGATTCACGACAAACTTAATGGCGTTCACGATGGCGTTGAAAACATCCTTGAGGAAGCTCCAGAACCCGTAGCCGGTGATATCCGTGGAGGACGCGGGATTATCCTCGCAGTAGTTGTACCAGTTCGTCCCGTCCCTGGCGGGATCCCTGGCGGCCCAGGTGCGGTTTTCCGCGTCGTAGAAGCGGGCCTGCCCGTAGAACATATCCATCACGGCGTCATATTCATGGCCGGCGAAGTCGGGCGTGATATACGACGCCGCATTCGCCCCGGCGGCGCCATAGGTCTCCATGCCCAGGGGCTCGCCCCAGACGCCGTAGTCCATCCGGACGCAGAGGGCGCCGTCTTCCGCGGCGGTATACCTGCGGGTCGTGCCGCGCAGGTCTTCATGGACATAAAGCGTCCCGCCTCCGCCGTCGCCGGCGTCAGTCGTCTGCGCCACCCGCATGACGCCAAGGTAGACGTGATCCTGGGTATACGCTTCGGCGCCCGCCGCTTCTTCCATCAGGTCGTTCCGGTAGGAACCCAGGGCATTGGTGTGGTCGACGGCATAGTATCTGGCTACGGCGCCGCCGTCAGCAATCTGCGTATTGCCCACCCGCATGGACAGGGCATTGTAGGTATACGTGGATACGCCCCCGCCGGTGCTGGCTTCCGTCATATGGTTTGTGGCGTCGTATACGTAAGATTCCCTCCCCCCGTGCGACTCTTTTTCAGTCAGGTTGCCGCGGCCGTCGTAATGGAAGTCGATCCTCTCATCCGCTGCGCCGTCATCTTTTCTTATCGGCCGGTTCATCTCGTCGTAGACATAGCCTACCGTCCAGAACCCGCCATTTCCTTCGTCCACGGCATAGTCTTCCTGGGTCAGGTTGCCGGCGCCGTCGTAGGCATTGCCAATATACGTTTTGCTTACGCCATCGTAGCTGTTCCGCATGCGGTTCAGACTGTCATAGGTGTATTCGTTGTCTTTCGCTACCGGTGCGGCAGGGCCGGGCTCCTGGGGCTCCTCCCTGGGACCGGCGTAGCCGCCCTTATCCGGCGCGCCGCTCTTCCGCCCTGTGCCTGAGGACAGGGGGCTCCCGTTTACTACCCCGTCCATCCAGGGGTTATTCTCCGCGAGCAAATGAGGGTTCGGCGGAGCCCCGGCCAGGTAGCACTCCACGATCTGCCCGCTTGGGGATATCTCCACGTAGACATTGTGGCCCCCCACAGCGTGCGGCCCGGCGGCTCCCGCCGCCGCCGTGACGCTCTCTTCGATGACCCTGCCGTTGGCTTCGGTGACGGAGATCGAAAGCTCGTTTCCGGCGAAGCCCTGCAGCCCCGCGCTGGCGCTGGCGACTTCCGCGCAGAAGCCGTCGTCGCCCCCTGTCGCCGTCGCGACGGCGCTATACTCCCGCTCCCTGAGCAGATTGCCCGCAGGATCCCAGCTATAGAGGGACGATACGGTATGCAAGCCGCCGGGGGCGTATTCGTCTGTCTGTACCAGGCGGCCATTCGCGTCATAGTAGCGGTATGCCGTCTCATAGTTGGGGTATTCCGTGAAGACCAGGTTACCGGATGAGTCATAGCTGAAGCGGAACTCGCCGTCGTCGGCGTCCACAAGCCGCACGGCCCGGTTTTCCGCGTTGTAGTAGTAGTCCGCCTGCCTGCCGTCCGGGTATAGGATGGAGGTGGTGTTGCCTACGGGGTCGTAGCCGTACTCAACCGTGCCGGTATCGGGGGCGGTTACGGCGGTGACGCGGTTGAGCCTGTCCCGGGTATAGGACGTCGTACCTGTCCAGTCGGTAAACTCGATGAGCTCTCCTGTCCCGTTATACAGGAATGTCGCCGATTTTTCCCTATTGTAGCTGACGTTACGGACGAGATTGACCTCGTTATAGTCGTATACGGTCACATAGCCGTCCTCGTCGGTGACCTTGACCAGATTGCCGTTGCCGTCATATTCGTTCTGTTTCGCCTGATTCAGGGCATTGACTTCCGTTATCACCAGGCCCCTGTGGTCGTACTCGTACTTCGCCTGGGTGATCTGAGACGCGCCCTTCCCCTGCCTTACCGCCTTGAGGCGGTTCATTTCGTCGTACTCGAAGTAATTGCTGAAGCCGTCGGCGTCTTTGGCTTCGACGATGTTGCCGTTGCCGTCCAGGGTATACGTCGTGGTGTTGCCGTTTTGGTCGGTCACCGAGGTGATGCGGCCGTTGCCGTCATAGCCGAACGTGGAGCCTGTCGCTTCCCCTTCCCCGCGCTCGCTCGTGACCCTATTTAAGGCGTCGTAACCGTAGTAGGTGCTATGCCCGTTGCGGTCGGTATAGGCGGTCATATTGCCGTTGGCGTCGTAGGCGAAGGATTCCGTATGGCCCAGGCCGTCTGTCTTGACGGTGAGGTTCCCGGCATTGTCGTAGGAGAACGTACGGGTAACGCCGTTCTCATCGATTTCCCCGATCACCCGGTCCCTGGCGTCATAGCCATAAATCCTGTAGTGCCCCAGAGCGTCAGATATCCTGGTGGCGCGGCCCTTCGCGTCATACTCGTACGCGGTGGTCGCCCCGTCTTCGTTTGTCGACCTCTTTACGCGGCCCAGGGCGTCGTACTCGAAAGAGACCTCCGCGCCTATCTCGTTGATGAATTTTGTCGCCCGGCCCAGGGCGTCGTACTCAATTTTCCTGGTGTTATTCCTGGGATCGGTGATTTCCGTCAGATTGCCGTTATTGTCATAGCCATAGGTCGTGGCGTAGGTTTCCGTTTTGTCCAAGTTGTATGTCTCATACAGGATAGTCTGGTCGTTCAAATCGTAGGTGAACTGCTCCCTGCCGCCATCGGGATGAGATATCTCCGCCAGGTTGCCGTTGGCGTCGTAGCCGAATGTCGTCTTCGACAGCAGCTTATTGCCTTCGTATAGCCTTTGCGCTACGGGGCGGTTCATGGGGTCATAGTCAAATTCCGTCCTGTTTCTCTCCGGGTCTACGATAGCCGTGACGTTGCCGTTTTTGTCATATTCGTAGCTGGTCACGCCATACATCGGGTCGGTCACCGATTTCACTTTTCCCGTCTTGGTGTAGGCATATGTCGTTTCGCCCCCAAGGGGGTCGGTCTCGGTGAGCACCTGGTTGTTGCCGTTGTAGGTATACGTAGTCTTATTACCGCGCTCGTCGGTCTTCGTGAGTACGTTGCCGTTGGCGTCGTAGGTATATCCGGTCTGCGCCCCGTCTTCGTGGATCACCGACCTGACAAAGCCCCGAAGGTCGTACTCGTAAAACACGCTATTTTGCTTCAACGGGGCGATATACAGAGGGTTGGCCTCCTGGGTGACGCGGCCGTCCCCGTCGTAAGACATACGGGTTACCGCCTGGTCGCTGCCGCCGGTCCCCTCGGTCATCCGGGTAACGCGCCCCATATGGTCGTACTGGTACTCCGTCACATACCGGATCCCGCCGTCCATGATATTGGTCACGCCGGTCAGACGGTTGCCCGCGTCATACGCATATTCCGTCACGTTGCCGTTGCGGTCGGTGAGCCTGGTCATGTTTCCGTTGAGGTCGTATTCCCGCAGTATTTCATGGTCGTAAGGGTCCGTCTCCCGGGTCAGCAGGCCGCCCTCGTTGTACTCCATGCCAAATACGCCGCCGGTAGGCTTGGTGACCTTGGTGACATAGCCCATCTCGCTATATTCGTAATAGGTGCTTTTGCCGTCGGCGTCAATCATTTGCGTGACGCGGTCAAGCATGTCGTATAAGAACAGCGTCTCCTTGCCCCGGGCGTCGAGTATCCTGATGATGTTGCCGTTGCCGTCGTACACGACACGGGTCGTATCTTCGTTGGGATCCGTGGTAAACGTCGTCGGGAACTGCTCCCAGGTGGCATAGCGTATGCTCTGGACGTTACCCTCCGGGTCGGTGACTCTGGTGAGCCGATCAAGGGCGTCGTACTCATACGAAGTGAACTTTGGCGTCGCTGAAAAGCTGTTGTTGGCGTCGGTCACCCTGGTCAGGTTGCCGTTGGCGTCGTACTCATAAAAGATGCGGTCTCCTCTATCCGGAACCAAGCTTCCGTACTGGTATCTCTCCTCGGTCAATCGTCCCAGGGCGTCGTAGAAGTACTCGGTGACGTTCCACTCCGGGGTCGTGACTTTGATGAGCCGGTTGTCCTTGTCGTAGACATAATTCGTCGCGCCGTCCGGGGTGGTGGCGCGTATCAGGTTGCCGACGCCGTCGTACTCATAGGTTGTGCCATCGTTGATGGAAACGGCGGTGGGGGGCTTCACGTGAATCAGGCGGTTGTCGTCGTCATAGCGATAGATCGTATCTTTGCCCATGGCGTCGGTTTCTTTGACGAGGTTGCCGACGCCGTCGTACTCATAGGATTTGACTGCGTACAAGCCTTTTGCCTTGTCCATCAGCTTCCGCTCTTCCACGAGCCGGTTGGCCCCGTCATAGAAGAAGATGGTTTCCCCCCCGTCGGGCTGGGTGATTTTGGTCAGGTTGTTGTTGTTGTCATAGGTATAGTCGAGAAAGTTCCTTTGGGGCGCCCGGGCCTGGATAAGACGGTTGAGCCTGTCGTAGACATAAAAGGTCGTATTGCCCTTTGGATCCCTGATTTCGATGAGGTTATCGTTTGCGTCATACTTGTATTCCGTCACGTAGCCGTAGGCGTCTTCCTGCTTCGCCGTATTGCCGCCTGCGGTATAGGTAAAGCGGGTAGTCTTGCCACCGGGCTCCGCAATCGTCTCGACCCGGCCCGCCTTGTCGTAGTAGTAATTTGTGGTATTGCCCCTCGGATCCTTTTCGGTGAGGCGGTTGCGGTTGGCGTCGTAGGTGTATTCCGCCATGGGCTGCCGGTTCTCCCCATTCTCCCCGTCCCAGACTTGGGGGTAGGTGACCGTCCTCAGGTTGCCCGCCCTGTCGTAAGTATAGTCGGTCCTGTGGCCCTCGGCGCTGATTGCGGCGGTGACCAGTCCGTCTTTGTCATACTCTGTGCTTATCGTGCACCGAACCTTGTTGCCTTCTGCGTCCGTGTAAATCGTCGTCGCTTTGGTGATCCAGCCCATGCCGTTATACTCATATTCCGTCACGTTGCCCTCGGGGGTAGTGACCCTGATTGGTTTGTTTTCCCAGTTGTAATCATATGTCGTGACTTTATTTCCAGGCTTGGTTACGCGGATCAGGTTGCCGTACCTGTCGTAGTCATACTTCGTTGTGTTGCCCGCGCCGTCCGTCTCGGTCTTTACCTGTCCGCTGCCGTCGTAGGTATAGAGGAATGTGGCCTCTCCGCTTTCGTCCAGCTCAGGGTATCCATAACCGAGGAACTGGTTCATCTCGTCCCATCTGGCAATCTGTACGCCGCCGTTGGGTTTCAGCTCTACCGTCAGGTTGCCGTTGGCGTCGTGGGCGAAGGAGGTGACGTTACCATTGGGATCCGTCATGGACATGACGCAGCCGAGGCGGTTATAGGTATACTCTGTCGTTTTATAGAAATACGCAAAACCATCGCCGTCCACGCGGCTGTCCAGCACAGACGCACTCCTGATGTTCCCGATATCGTCGTAGGTATAGTCCGTCTCGTCGACGGCGTCGCCGTATATCCTCGTTGTCCTGCCATAAGCGTCCGTATCGGTATACGTCCAGACCGCCCGGGTAGCCGGATCGGACGAGTTTTCGATATGCCAGTTGGTGTAGCCCCTCACGAAACCTTTATGGTTATATTCGTATAGCTTAGCATATCTCGCGTCCGGCAGACTGCTGTCATAGTAGTAATACTCGGCGGTAAGGTTGCCGTTTGGGCTGTACTCATAAGCGTTCACGCGGCCCTCAGGCGAAGTGACCCTGGTCGTCCTGCCGACGGCGTCATATTTGAACTGGGTCGTATAATAGGGCTGACCGGCCGCCAGATGGTCCTGCACCGTCATTGTATACGGCTTGCCGTTGGGATTATTCGCGTAGGTCGTGGTCCTGACGACCCCGCCGGCATAACCGTCGACTACGGTCTCGATGAAGTAATTGGCGTCGTATGTATACTCGCGGTATCCGCTCCCGAGGCTCTCCCGCATGAGTCTTCCGGCCCAGGCATGGCCGTCGGGATAGTAGGTAAAAGTGAGCGTCGGCACGCCAAAGCCCGGTTCCATCGAACTAGCCTTTGAGGTGATGCTGGTCGGCTGCCCCTTGTCGTTGTATTTTACAGTTTCATTGGATCCGTCAGGGTAATCGATTTTGCTGATCAGCGACGTTTCCCTGTATGCTCCTCCTAAGGGCGCAAAATCCTGCTCCCAATAATCATAAAACGTGATGTTTCCCATGTGGTCGGTGACGGAGTTTATCCGGCTGCTGCTGCCGTAATATTTATAGATCACGTCGGCGCTGGAGCTGCCTGCGGCCCGATGGGTCCGGATTACCACAGGCCGAAACTCCTTGTCATAGTACGTGACCGTTTGTGAATAGTAGTTGCTCGGATTGCCAACGGTCTCCCGCACATACGGGCCGTCTCCGGACATTTCGCCTTTTCCGGGATTAAAATATTCATAGGATGTGGTGGGGTAGCCGGGCTTGATGATCCTGGTCACTTTTCCGTTTGTCAGGTCTTTATTGTGGTAATCCGAATGTCCCATTAGGCGATATTCATAAGAAGCGGTCACGGAAAGGTCCCCGCTCCGGCCGGACCGGATTTCGGTAATCAAATTCCGGCGGGCTAATATATCATACTTATCACCTGAAACAGTCACAAAGTACAAATAACAATCGGTATTATCGTAGTCGTATTCTGTGATAATTTGTTCGGCGTCGGCGACCCGGATGAGGTTTCCTGTGTTGTTGTATTCGTACTCCACTACGCGCCCGGCGCTGTCGGCGACGCGGGAGACGCCGTATTTGACTCCTTCCGACGTGTTATAACCGGTATAAGTAAAGTCAAAGGAGCCTGAACTGTTTGAGATACTGCTTAGAGTTTGCGAGGGATAGCCGTTGGCGAACATCAAATAATTAATTTCTGTTTTATCGCCGGAGGCGTCGGCGATCTCAACCGGGACTTGAGTAGAGTAGATACTAGTAAAACCTAAATAACTCTCACGTCTAGAACCGGAGCTATGTGCAAAACGAACCGTTTCTCCCGTTTCTATATTTTCCAGCAGAAATCCGCTTTTTTCCCTTTCGCTCAGGTCCTCGTCAGTCTCATCAATAAAACGGACAACGTATGCTCCATCATTTTCTGTAAAAAATATGCCGCTAGCAGTAAGGGAAAATTCCATGCGTACGCCGCCCGGCAAATAGATATCCAGCCATCCGGTCATTCGCCCATCTTCACTTAAAATACCGGTATAATAAAGCCGATAATAATAGTTGTGGGACCATCCCAGGTAACCAAAGTCGTGATTAGTCGCCCTCTCGACTATCGCGATGTCGTCCCTGACGTCTTCGTGGCCGGCCATGTAACTGTGTAAGGAGTTATAGCGGCGCTCAAAGACCAGGGGGTTCGCGCCTTCCAACCGTAAGTCCTCGCAAGCCAGATTGACCCCGCCCCACATACTCTCAAATTCAGGGGCATAAAAGCCCGGCTCCCATTCCGGAAGCTCGCCCAGGTTCAGTTTGGGGTCCTCCGCGAGCCCGTATTTGACCAGCAGCCGCTGTACCACGGACGCGTCCAGCACGGTATCGGTGATATTGACGCCGTTTATCCAGTGGCTTCCAAACCTCAGCTCCATGGGAAGATATCGGTTGTTCTTGTCGTTCACGTCGGTGTATTTTTTGCCGTCCGGACCTTCGTGTTCCTCGATGAAGCTGAAGACCAGCAGATAGTAGTCCGTGGGGTTTTGTTCGGCGCGGGGAAGGTCGCAGAGCCATTCGATGACCAGGGGCTCGTCCTCGTCGTACGCGCCCACGTCCGCGCCATTGTAGCCGAATTCCATCTGAACGCCGTTCAGGATGCCGGTCAGCCAGCCGACCGGCCTGACTGCGGACAACGCGCCGCTGTAAAAGTCATAGTTAACGGGGGGTGAAAATCTTCCGTAATCGGCTTCTATGAAAAAGTCCTTATGCCAGCCGGGGGCGGCGCCGTACTGGGATATATCGGGGGATGGGAGCCTTTTGACGTGTTCGGCGCCAAAGGCAAGTTCCAAATCCCTGTACTCGTAGATGGCGATGCGAAGGTTGTTGCTCCCCTCCGGCCTGCCGGGCAAGTCGGCTTGGATAAGGAGCGTTTCGTCCCGGTAAGCGGTATCGTAGATCCGGTACTTCTCTGCGCCCCGTCTGTTTCGGACGATGCTTCGCCCGGGGATGACGGCGCTGCTGAGGTGGATGTAGTCCCTGTCGTACTCGTAGACGATACCGAAAGCCGCCGTGGAGTAGCTGCTTGCCACCATGATGATGACCAGGATGACGGATGCGATTTTGTGCAGTTTTTTAGTCATTTCCTTTGCCCCCATATTTTATGATGTTCTACTTTTGATGATCGCGGTCGCTCATTTTACGATCGCGGTGATTTGCCGGTTTTATTTATTGTTCGCGGTTACTCAATTCATTCATGGCGACCCGCTTTGGATGATGAAGCCGACCTCCTCGACGGTTGTGCCGGCAGGATCGCCCGCCGCGTAGGCGGCGACGGCCAGCGTGGCTTTGTACTCGCCCTTGGGCAGCCCCTTTGACAACGCTATGTCCTCTACGCACATCCCCGGCTTAAGCAGACCCGACGCGTACAGCGTTTCGCCGGAGTCCGCGAGGGTTATGGCAAAGGCGAGGCCGCAGTCGTTGTCCGCCGGGTTGAATAGCAGAATGCGGACCTCCGCAGTGTCGGCGGGGATCGTCACGCTTTTGACGTTCGGTATCTGTACGCCCTCCGCCGTCAGCATCGCCGGCTCCGCGCCGGCGTACGGCTTCGCGCTTTCGTCCGGCTGCGGCAGCCCGGCGGATGCTTTCGATTGCGGCAGCCCGGCGGATGCTTTCGCCGCGTCGCCCGGATCGCCTTGACTCGCCAAAGCGCCAAGGGGCGTCCGGCTGTCCGCGATATCGGAATGCGCCGTGTTATCCTTCGCCGCGCTCAGCGCCCACGCGCCTGTACCCGCCACCAGCAGGAAAGCCGCCGCGACGATGTATAGGCTGTTTCTCCGCAGTCGCGGCGTCTGCGGCGATATCGTTTCCGCGTGACGCTCCGCAAGCGGCGAATCATCATCGTTCGGTATCTCGTGCAGGCGCGTCGTCTGCGCCGCCTGCCGGCGACCGGCTTCATCCCCGTCGCCATGGCGGCCGCTCTGTCTGCACTCTACGCACATATCGTAGTCGCCATAGACGTCAAAGCACTCGTCGCATACGACGCGCTGGCATACGGGGCAGCGGCTGAACTTTTTCAACATTTCTCTGTTCGCCCGCCCGTAGGCGTCCTCGTATTCGGCTTTCCGCATCGCTTCGTCTCCGCTGTCCCCGGCCATGGACTGATAGACCGGACTTTGAAGGGACTTGCCGCAGATATCGCAGTAGAAAGTAAAGCGGTACACGCCGCCGGCGGATTCATCGGTCATTTTCTTTGTTACGGGGTTTAACATGCACATTCTTCCTTTGCTGTCATGTTTTCCGAACCGGGCATACTATCGTAATTTGGTTATACCCCAACGAATACTTTTTACCATACCGGACTATTTATGTATACTATCCTGATGATAGACTTGTAGAAAAATAGACAAAAAAAGAACTATCCCAAGGATAGTTTTCTGTAAAGCTGGTAATATTTGTCCTATCCTCAGGATAGACGGAGGCCCGGAAGCCCCTAAGCATGCCGGATAATTGATGAATACGTGTTATTCGTTATTCGTAGATTAGCAGATAATCCGCACTTCGATATCATCCCGGCCCAGGAAGGCGAAAGCCGCCTTGATGATCTCCTTGCCGCCCCCTATGTATCTGTCCGCGTAACCCTTGTCCGTTATCTGTTGCAGCCCTTCCTCCAGAACCTTGTCAAACAGCTTCCGCTTCTCTTCCGGCGCCGCGTCCGGCGCGCAATGCGCATACTTAAATTCCATGATATAGACTTTATCGGCATAGTCCAGCACAGCGTCTATCCTGCCGCCGGAGACCGACACTTCCGTCTCTATGCTGAAGCCAAGCAGATTCATGATTGCATAGAATATTGAATGATAGTACGCTTCGGCGTTTACATGGAGCTGATATGGTATAGAGGCGAAAAGCGACTGCAATATGTCGCGCATACGCAGCAGGTCGCCAGTCCGGAGCGCCTCTTTCAACCCCCAGTAGGCTGATTCGGTTGCGTCCCCGTCGCTCTCGGTGAACTCGGTGATGACATTCATATTGAAGGCTTCCCGTACTTCCAGATTCGGGATGACCAGCCGGTAGGGACGCGAGCCCATGCCGGGCAGTATTTCTTTTATGGTCAGGTAGCCGGTCTGGAACAGGAGCGACGGCGCCCCGATCTTGCGGATATCGAAGGAGTCCAGGGCGCTTTCGCGCAGCACAAGGTTGTGCAAGGAGAGGAACGACGCCGGTTTCGTTTTGAGCAGGTCGACCAGGAACTTGGGCGAGCCGCTGGCGTACCAGAAGCTCTCAAACCTCTTCTGGGCAAAGAAGCTGAGCAGCCCGAAGGGGTTCAGCACCCGCGTTTTCGCGTCCCAGGAGTAGCCGTCGTACCAGGCCAGGATTTCATCGCAGATATTATCATACTGTTGAAAATCCTCAAGGGCAGCCAGTTGTTCGATATGCTCGTGGAAATGCATATCCAAATCGTCCACGGGTATCCCGCAGATGTTCGCGTACTCCGTCATCAATGAGATGTCCAGCAGATTATTCATCTCAGAGAAAATGGAGGTCTTTGTAAACTTCGAGACTCCGGTAATGAACGTGAGCCGGAGAAAAGGATCCATGGACTTCAGTATGCCGTAGAAGCCTTTGACTACCATACGGTTGGCTTCCGCCGTCTCCACGTCGAGGATGTGATCCAATATGGGCTTGTCGTACTCGTCGATCAGGACGACGACCTTCTGGCTGTATTTCTTATACAGTCCCTCGATCAGGTTTTTGAATTGATCCGACGGTATCTCGACGCCGACGTCCAGCCCTTCATCTTTGGCGCGTCTCGCTATAGCGCCGGACAGTGATTTTTTTAATATATCCGGGGTTTCGTTCGCGATATTGCTCATGTCCAGCCGGACGACCGGATGCTTGGGAAAAGGGTAGTCCGAATCATAGATCCAGAGGCCTTTGAAAAGCTCCTTGTCGCCGCCGAAAGCTTCGCCGATGGTATCCAGCAGGAGGGACTTCCCGAAACGCCGCGGTCGCGACAGGAAATAGCATTTTACGCCATTGAGCAGATCGTAGACATATCGCGTCTTATCGGCATACACATATCCGCCCTTCATTATTTCCCTAAAATTCTGTATCCCTATGGGAAGCTTTTTCATCGCGATCCCCCCGTCCCAATCTCCAGCTCCATCATACCATAAGTCATATCCTCCGGCAACGCGATGTACTTTTCATTTTTCAATTCACTTTCCAGATACAGCCGCGCCGCCTCCTGTCAGGTTATGGGGCAGAGGGATCCGGTCGCCCTTCGCCTAAAGTTTGCGCGATGGACCGGGCGAGCTGCTCCTCCAGTCCGCTCCTTTTAGCCAGATCGAGATAAAGCATAAGTTCTTCTCTGGAAGATATGCCCAGCTTCGCATAAATCCTCCTGTTGTGGAATTTGACCGTGTTCGCGCTCACATGGATAGCCTCCGGTATCTCGTTGACGTCCATGCCCTCAAAATAACACTGAAAGACGTTCATTTCCGCCGGGGTCAGGGTCTTGACCCGGCCGATGAAGTCCCCAAACAGCTCGTCCGGGACAGCGCTTTGTACGGAACGCATCTCTCCGATCCGCGCCTGAAACTCGTCATTCTCCACCTTGAGCCGTTCCATCGCCGCGTCCCGTTCGGTAATCTCCGCGTGGCTGGGGAACTTGCGCGCCATCACGTAGACCATCCAGAGAACCACTCCCAGGTAGCCGTACTGGGACAGGGAGAGATTCGTCTGGCGCAGGGAAACGCTCAGGATATCCACGAGAGCCGTCGGCACGAGGATGAACAGCAGGATGGAAAAATTGCCGAATTCCGTCTCCGTCAGATACCTGCCCAGGGCGCGCCATAAGCCTGGCTTGCCCTCCGCGCCCCTGTTCATCTCAGCGGCGCCGTGAAAGAGGCGCAGGGCCATACCGGGGACGACATAGAGGACGGCGAAGAGTATGGTGATGAACTGCCAGATACTCTGCATCTCATAGGCGAACCAGATGGGGAAAACCCAGGACGCGGCCGCCAGAACGGCGGCGGCAGCGCCGTACGCCATAGTGGGCTTGGCGATCCTCCCCAGTTTGACGCTATCTCCGAAAGCGCAAGCCAGGAATACGAACAGATAGAGCAGCGTATAGTCCAGGCGCTGGAGATAGGCGGTATCGGTAAGTATGGCGTAGGCAACGGGCGTCTTAATGAAATAATAAACGGACGCTGCCGTCGTGGCGGCTGTATACAAGAGGTTGTATCGGTCTGTCTTGCGCAGGGCGTAAATCAGCAGATGATACAGCCCCGCGAACATAAATACGGCGCAAAACACCAGTCTGGCGTGGCGCTCAAAGCCGTTTGCGATAGAAAAGATATCCCCCAGATAATAAGGCGACGCATAGCGCAGACCGGTCCATTTGCCCGCCCGCGCCCCGATGACATGGATGACGATGGTATTGTCCCCTTCCCTGAGCGTTGACTTATCCAAAGGTACGGCAAGTCCGTATACGCTTCTGAACCTCGTTATCCCGCCTGCGCCGTCCAGGTATATCTGCCGGCCGACGGATTGCCCGTTTAGGAATATTTCCCAGTTTTCACCCAGGCCAACGAAGTAGAGGGCGGGGTGGGAAGGTTCGCTTCCTTCTATGTTCCCTATTTTCCCATACTTCTCTTTTCCCAGCGTAAAAGGGATGAGTACGGTAAAATCCTCTGCCAGCCTGTCCGCAGGGGAATACCTGCCGTACACGGCGCTATCGGCCGGGACAGGCAAAAGGGACATGGGCAGGCTCCCGCCGTAAGGGGGCCGCACATAGTCCCAGTCCGGCGCGCCGGGGCCGCGCGGGCCGTCGAGTTGGGTATAGTCGGGGGAAAAGCCGTTCTTCGCGTAAAACGGGGAGGCTGTCAGATCCGTATATAACGGATCGCGTTTCATGTCGCTGTTGACCTGAAACACGAATAGAAGCACCATGCCCGCCAGCATCGCGATATATACGGGGGCCATAAAGGTTTTCTTTTGTCCTGCCAAATAAACCTCCCTCATATCGAAGCGAAGCACTTGTCGCACAACCAGCCTCCGTTTACCAGATGCCGGTTAAATCTGACGCAGGCCTCCCGGTTGGCCCGCTCGTAGGCGTCCCCGTGCTGCTGGTTCCAGAGCATGCCGCGGATCTCTTCATCGATGGGCGGCTCGAAGCCTATCGTGCTGAACGCGTAGACGTCGCTTAGCCATTCTTCGCCGCAGTGATCGCAGTAGAACGCGAAGCGGAAGCTGTCCCGGGTTGAGAGGTCTTTAAATTGCCGGGTAACGGGAGCTAACACTTGATTTCTCCTCCTTGCAATCCAGACAGATATCCGTGACGGCGCCCGACGAGACATAAAAGCATGAGGCGCATACCCAACGCCCGCAGACCGGGCACAGGTTGAAATAAAGCTGCGCTTCGCTTGCCGCCCGCGCATAGGCCGCGTCGTGCTGCCGCGTCCAGAGCAGCATCCTGGCGTTTCCAGCCGGCGGCAACCGCAAGCCTTCCGTATTGAATTGATATAGTTCGCTCAACAAACCTGCCCCGCAGTGATCGCAGTAGAACGCGAAGCGGAAGCTGTCCCGGGTAGAGAGGTCGGTATAGTTCAGCGTATGTTGCGTTGTGTACGTCGCCATATAAGCCCCTCTCCGCGCGGCGCGTAAATCCTGCGGCCGACGCAACTGTATAGTGTGTTTTTGCGGCAGCCTGCCTGCTCCCAGTGGTGTATAAAGCTTAAAATTTTGCACCACTAGCTTGGCATACCGCCGCCGTTTTGTATAGGTAGTAGTTCTAACCATACAGGCAAAAATCAACGAATCCGTGAAAAATGCCTGCGCCCCGGACGAATGGGGTGCAGGCAGGTAGCTTACATTGGGCGTTGCTCCTATCGATATCGGAAGCTTTAGGGCATATACCGCGCGCCGCGGCTCACCGTGAAGTCGATAGGGATCCGCTGGGAAGACCCGTCCGAATACAGAAGCACGCAGGTATTCTCGTCCGGGTAGACCAGCGCGCGGCCGTTGGAATCCCAGTCCCAGACAAAGCCCAGCACGCCGGACATGAGCAGCTTAGGATTGCCCTCGCCAGGGCTGTACATATCGATGATTTCATCGCTGATATCGTCCCCCGGCGGATACCATTCCCCGCCGTTGACAAACTTAACCGCAGCCATAATCCAGGCTGTCTCCCAGGATACCTCATGATATCCGTCCCTGTTCATCAGGGTTTCCGCCGCCTCGTACCCGTACCAGTTCAGGTCGCTGATGTACTCGTCAGGCCAGTCGTAGGCTTTCTCCACGAAAATCACGGCGCCGCTCACGTTATCGGTATAGAACATGGACTGCTCGTATGAAGGGGAGGCGTCGTAATCATAGGAAGAATCCAAACCTCTCCCATTCAGCTCGATCAGCACGCTGCCGTCATAAGCCAGGATAATGCGGTTCATCCCCGACCAGGCGACGGCAAAATCTTCATACATCGCTATCTCGTCGTATACCGGGTCGATGACCGATTTCCCCGTACGCAGGTCGACGACGCCTACCCCGGGCTCCCGCCGCCCGCTGTTATCCTCATACAAGCTATAGCCGTTCCTTACCGGCCAGCTGATCATCCCTTCATGGTCGCTGACGCCGTCATAGATATATCCGCTCAGGATCTTCCCGTCCGGGGACATGATTGCCGCCTTGCCGCTGCCGCCGGCTTTATAGACAGCATATCCGTAGGCGACGTATTTCGTATAGTCATACAGCCGGAAGAAGTAATCCACCCCCTCCGGTCGGACGAGCTTTTCGCGCGCTTCATCATAAAACACAGCCGGGCCGTTGATATACATCCCCCAGGCTTTGCTGTCGGATACCAGCGCCAGAAGCCTGTTTTCCGGCTCGTAAGCTCCGGGCTGGGGAACCGCGATCCCCATGGGCGTCAGGCCCGGTACAGCCGGCTGCCGGACAGACGCGCCCTGGCCGCTGCCGAATGGGGTGAACGCCAGACCCGCCCGGGCGGCGGTGTTTTGGGATTCTTTCTGATAGAAAGCCTGCCATTCCCTTTCCCCTTCGCTTTCCGGGACTATGACCTTGCGGCCGTTTTCGATACGGTAGTACCGGGGCTCAGGCAGCGCCTTCCCTGCTTCTTCGTCGTAGTCCTCCATACCCACCATGCGGATCAGCCGCAGTTCGACGCTTCCCGGGATAAGTGAATACGTCCCGGAATGGCTGCTTGCCGCGCCGCTTGAGCCGCTGATGTAAAACGTCCCGTCCGTATCGAGGGAGCAACGGTACCTTGACCAATACCCGCCTACCAGGGCCGGCCTTCCGCCCCGCAGGGTATAGATGGCGCAGATATCTCCATATTCTTCTGTAATGACGAATAATTCAGGGACGCCGTCGCCGTTGATGTCTTTGACCGCATACCCCAATACCGCATCCTGTGCCTCAAATACCGAATCGGTAAGTTCGTACGCAAGCCGGTCATTGTCCAGATCGGCTACATGCGACATTTTGTCCACAAAAGCCCGGATTTCGTCGTCGTCCCAGCCGCGCCCGATTTGGTCGCGATACAGGCCGATCACCCCGGCGTAAGGATCGCCTCCCGGCCCGGACGTCCCGCTGCCCTGCCCATTCGACCCGGACGCCCCGCCCCACAGCGCCGCTCCCCCTAGGGAATTGGCGCCGCATTTAGCGAGAGTATAGCCGAAAGCCGCGCCCTCGTCTTTGATGAAACGCATGGTGAAGCGATACTTCAGCGTGCGGCTGTCGCCGTCTTTGTCGGAGAGCAGCTCGTAGAGCTGTGCGGTCACGTCGAAAGCGTCCCCGCCGGCGTACGATACGCCCTCCACTTCCGCCTCATAATCCATAAGGCCCTTGTCCGAATAACCGCAATAGTAATCCCCCGCCTGATTCGTGAAGATGAACAGCTCCGCCGGCGGTTGTATCAGCTTCGGATAATCCCCGATATACCTCCGCAGCAGGTAGAGCATGGCTTCCGCTCGGATTACGCGCGTGCCGGAGCTTTCGTCAAAGCGGATTTGAAGGTTTCCGTCGTGGACCATATAGTCATGATAGTTAACGAACTCGTACAGCAGCGCGTCCGCGAAACGGCGGTCTTCATCCCCGCCCCGGGCCGCGTCGAATTCTTCCGCGTAACCCCAGCCCAGTACGGAAGCAGCGGCGTAGATCAACTGTTGTACGTCGTCTAAAGGGAAATCCGGCGCCGGTTCGCCAGCGCCGGCAGGGCTGCCGGGGCTGCCCGGGGTGGTTTGGCTGACCTGTCCGGCCGGGCCGGGTACAGGCGCGGGCGCCTCCGTCTGCGGCTTATCCGCCGCCGGGGCGCCGCAGGCGCCAAGCAGCATGGCGACGCAAAGCAGGAGGGCAGGTAAACCCCTTTTCATGTTCGCCCGTTCACGGATTCTTTTCATCATCGTTCTCTCCTTTGGCTGTCATTTATGCTAATGAGATATTTTATCATTGCGCCGTATAGTTTACCGACTGAATCTGCCAGGACGTTCCGCCCTTCCGCATTTCAAATATGGCGCGGTAGCTCGCGTTTCTGCTTTTGTTCTGTACCGTCACCCGCGCCGTCGCGCCGTTTATTGTTTCTTCGATAGACATATCGCTGTCGTCGCCCATATCCTGGATGTGATAGTACACAGACTCATGCCCCCAGTCCTTTGACTGGGCGCCCGCCCATACGCGGCTGTCTCCCCCGCATAGTTCCGTCAACCGGTCTTCGACGCCGTCGCAAGGGTATTGCTCCCATAGCAGGCACAGCGACATAAACCCTACAGCCGTATCCTTCGGCGCGCCGCCGTAAGCGTAAGGGCCTACGTCGGCGTCTTCAAAGATAAATCGTCCGTCACGGTAGCGGTAATGGGCTTCCACGTCATGATACAATACGTCGTAACTCCAGCGGTAGTCCGTATACCCGTCATATCTGCCCTCGGCGTTCCTGGTGAGGCTCACGCCGCCCGCGCCGCTCCCCGAAGCGCTGTGCCCGACCTCGACGAGCCGGTCGCCGGACAGCCGGAGCACGCGCAAGCCATGTAGATTCGCGTAGTTGGTGAGATAGACGATGAGGAAATCGTCAGCTTCCCCCGCGAAGCGCGCCAGTTCCAGCTTATACGCGCCGTAACCGCCGTCCGCGAAGCCTTCTTCGACAAGGCTAAGCTTGCCGTCTTTTTCGCGCAAAATCATACTTTCATCGATATAATCGCCGTCTTCGCCTTTTGCGCCGAAAGCAAGGACGATTTCCTGGTATCCGTCGTTGTCCATGTCCCTGCGTCCGAAGAATAAGGGTTCTGAGCGGGCCACGTCCGGATTGATCGCCAGGATTGCCGGCATATAGGCGGATAAACTTTCGCCGAGCATGCTGCCGTCTGGCGTCCCGCCTGCCGCCTGCGGCCTGTCCGCTGCCGCGCCGCCCCTCTCGTATATGCCGTCCATGGATACGCCGTCGCCTGAGGGCAGGCTAAAGGGGTCGCTCATGGCGGCCAGCAGCATACCCTCATGGAGCACAAAGCCGATATGGCACTCTTTCCCGCCGGCGCCCATATAGTCGCATATCGCCCTGTTGTCTTCGGTGAAGTAGGCGTCCCCATCCCACACATCTGTGTGGATCGCGCCATATTCGTTTTCCGTATAGTGGGTGAATGTGAAGTCAAAGGATGAGCCATAGGGATCGAAGTTGGTAATGCGGATTTCCGCCTCAAGCTCGCCCTTCGCCGCCCAGGCGCCTGTCCAGTCGGCGGAGTCCGGGCTAAAGGAATAGCTGTAGTCTCTCAGGAACCGATATTCTGCGGTGAAGGACAAAGGGAAAGTATCCGGATAATACCTGTCCACTTTCCTGAGCAGAAGCCTGCCGTCCGCGTAGGTGGCGTAGAGCCGCTGATCCGGGTCGCCGGCTCCACTAAGCTCGACATGCCAGGCCTCATTCCCGCAGCCGTCCCAGATGGGCCCGGCCTGATACTGCCCGGGCTTCAGGCTATACTCCATCTCTACATGATGGTAGTCGTAGGCATAATCCTGCTCGAGCAGCCAGTAATCGGCGCCGCCTACCGGATGGATGGTTATCTCCGAGGCGATGTTTTTGCCCGTCTCATCCAGGGTATGCTTGCCGCCCGCCCCGTCGCTGTAGGATATCATTCGCCATGTGCCGTACAGCTCAGGAAGCTCCCAGTGGGCGCCGAAAGGCGGCTCAGGCGCCGGTTCCATGATAATCGTGAAGAGGTCGTCGCCGAATATGCCTTTACAGGACAGAGTCAGCCGTCCCTGCTCCAGAGCCCCGGCGCCAATCTCGGCGAGAGCGAAGCCGGGCTCGGCCAGGACGAGCCTCCCGTCCCGCAACGTCCAGAGGCAGCCGGATACATAACGCATACCCCAGTATCCGCTTTCCGCCGTAGCCTGGCTGATGCGGAGATAGCCGTCGCCGCCTTCCCAGAGGAATAAATCCGCCCAGAAGTCGTCCGAGGCGTATTCCCCCTCAAAGGCCGCGGCTTTCCAGTAGGGCGCGATAAGCGAATCCTGCGCGCTTTGATTGGGCGCGCCCTGCCCGGCCGTCCCAGCGTCGGGCTGTGCCTGCTGCACGGGGGCGCCCCCCGGCTGCGGCGCGCTTTGTCCGGGCGACTCCGTCACCGTCGGCTGCTCTGCCGCGTTCCCGCAGGAAGCCGATAACAATGCGAGTATAAGCAGGAACGGGATGAGGAATGCGGATGTTTTTTTCATTTTCATGCAAGACCTCTTTCGGCGCCATTGATTTCGTTTTATAATAATAGCCATTCAGGGATACAGGGGGTAAACGTATGCGAAAAAGCTTGATCGCCGTTCTGTTCCTGGCCTTATTGGCGGCGTCCTTCGCGCCCCGGGGCGGATACGCCGCGCCCGCTTATGACTATGTGGTCACCGAGCCGGATGGCTATATCAGCGGCGCGGGGAACAATTTTGACGTGTACAAGCAGGCGGCTTTGTTTTTGCCCATTCTCTTCTTTTTGATTATTTTCCTGATTTGGGTGAAGCATGGCAAGGACGATCCCGTGACGGAAACGGCGGAGCGGCGCCCGCCCGCTGAGTTCAACAGCGCCGAAGTCGGCTTCATCTACAAAGGCAAAGCTGACGACGGGGACGTAGTTTCCCTGCTCTTTGACCTGGCGAACCGGGGTTATCTTGCCATCGAGGAAACGGAGGTAAAATCACGTTTTTCGAAAAAAACAGGGTTCAGGATTACCAAAATCAAGGCGTACGACGGCGACAACGCGAATGAAGAGATATTCATAGACGGCTTATTCGCAAGTAGGGCGAAGGTCGACTACGCGTTATTGAAAGAATGGCTGATCCATCAGACGCCGGGGGAGGAAGCGCGGGAGGCCCTGGCTGTCGGCGGCGCGGCGGACGAGGTCACGGACGACGACCTGCGCAACAGTTTTTACACGACGGTGGACAGGATCAAAGCCAACTTAAACAGCAAGGAAAACCGGGACGCGATGTTTGAAGAAAATCCGCTTAGCAGGACGATCCTGGGCGTCGCCTTTTCCGTCGCCGCCTATGTCGTCATTACCGTCCTTCCTATATTGGATTACTATGAACCCGATATGCTTATCTTCGCCCTGCTCTTTCCCCTGATTGGATTCAGCGTCATCTTCGGCGCGCTGACGATGGTGCATCCGGAGCTGGGGATGAAAGCGCCCCCAGGATTCGTGTTCATCCTCATCTGGGGAATCCTGTTTGGCGGCGTTCCCTGGGCTGTATTCGTACTCCCTTCGTTGATGAGCGACCCCATGTATTTTCTGACCCATTTCGTCGGTTTTGCCTGCATCGCCGGCGTCTCGTTTTTGCTGAGGGTCATGCCCAAGAGGACGCCCTATGGGAACGAGCTGCTGGGCAGGGTCAGAGGCTTAAGGCGCTACCTCAAAACTGTAGATAAGTTCCAAATGGAAGCGTTGATGGTATCCGAGCCGGATTATTTCTATGAAATACTGCCCTACGCATACGTGCTCGGTGTATCGGACAAATGGCTCAAAGCGTATGAAACGATTGCCGAACATTCGCCGCCGGGATGGCGTCGCACAAACAGGCCCTACAGCAAGCCCGAACTCTTCTCGATCATGGACGCTGTGCTGAAGCCGGGAGAAAGCCCCCTGTCCTCGCGCCCCTCCTCTTCAAGATCGGGCGGCGGTCCCCCGGGCGGAGGCTCAGGCGGAGGCCGCGGCGGTTCATCGTGAATAGTAAAACCCAGTTTGGCCTATTATTGCTGATTTGTATAGGTAGTAGTTCTAACCATAGCGGCGCCGACGCCGAATAACTGGAACAACTCCGCTTTGCTGTTGATGCCCAGCTTGCGGTAGATGCTTGTGTTGTGCTTGTTGACCGTACCATAGGCGACATGAAGCTCGATAGCGATCTGCTTCAACGAATAAGCGCCCAGGAGCATCGCGCAGACTTCCTTTTCCCTGGCGGAAAGGCCCTTTTGCTCCATTTGCGTTTCGATATCCGGGGTCCCGAAGCCCGCTTGCCCGAAACCCGCTTGCCCGGCGTCGGCCTTTTCCCTCTCCAAAGCCCTGAGCTCGCCCATGATACGCGCGTAACGCCGCCGCCCTTCTTCGCTGAACGCTGTGTACAGCAGCGCAAGTACGGCGATAGCAAGCGCCAGCACAATACCCATGACAAAATAGTACCTTCCGCGGGGGATGTATTCGAAAATCAGGCCGGCGATGAGAAATCCGCCGTATAAGGAAACGTATCCCATACGGGATACCGCAGCCGGGCGCCGGGCCCCGCCCGCATAGCGCGCCGGCAAGCTGCGCACGAGGAATTCCATGATGATGACGCCCGTCATAGTCAGCGCGAGATAAGGCGCCGCCAGCGCGGATATCGTCGAGAAGTAGGGCAGGGCCTGCCCGGCGCAGATGAGCAGGAGGCCCGCCATCGCCAATACATGCCAATTGGCAGGCCGGAACAGCGCCCCCAGCGCGAGGTTGGCGGCGACCGAGTAGAGATAGGTGAAGACCAGCGCATGGGGCAGGGCGATGAAAGCGTCGGCAAAGGCCGTCAGGCTGTCCAGCATGCCGCCCATGACGCTGTACAGCAACAAAGCCAATACATATTTTACCAGCATGGATGAGCTGGGAGGCTCGGCGGGCCTTTCCGCCGCGCCCGCGCTTATCGCCTCCATTGGTACGGTATCCGGGTGCACGGTATCCGTTAGTGCGACGTCCGCTCGTGCGGTATCCGGGCGTACAGCATCCGTCAGACCGGTATCCCGATAGGTCAATGCAGCGATAAACGGCAACAGGCATACGGCCGCGACGGTAATGGCGGCGGGGGCCCGGCCGGCGGGGATAAGGAGATAGATAAGCAGCAGCCCTTCCGAAGCGGCGAAGGCTGTGCCGAAAAACCATCCAAAGCCCTTTTGCCCTGACTGCAGCGATATCCGGTACAGGCAGCAACCCATGGCTGCCGAGGCAAAAAACGAGGCCAGCAGGATGAACGCCAACGCGGCGCCGCCTTGGGTGAATACGGCCAGCGCCGTGCAGGGGACCGCGGCTGCCGCCGACAGGCGAAACAGCGCCTGATATCGCTTCCGGCTCCTGACGATATCCGGCAGCGGGACAAGCATACCGAGGACGACGCCGGCGCAGAGGCAGATGAACAGCGTGTTTTCACGGTAAGCCAGCCCCGTGCGTTCAACCGAACGGAAACAAAGGCGCATGAAACACATCAGCCAGCCGGAAAGCGCCGTGAAGGGAAGCCAGACCGACGCCGGCCAGGCGTCCGAGCCGAATAATTTTACGTTTTTCCTGGTATCGTTGTCCAAATGTTGTCCTTATTTCTTTGCGAAAAGCGGTTTGTCGGTAACGACGAGGTAACCCGCCCTGTCGGTAGTGAAACGCAGATACCCCTGCTTATCGATGCTGTACTTGAGGTTCGGCAGAAGCATATACGTGTTCGCGCCGGAATCGTAAGCGTAGAAATACAGGGACCCGCTATTGAGGCCGGCGAGGTTTACCTTTGCGGCGATGTCCACCGGCATGGGAAAAGAACCCTTCTGGGCAAACTCCAGCACGGCTGCGCGGTTGTCAAAATGTCGCTCGAAGAGCTCCTTCACTTGCCGCGTCCCCCGGGAATCCACAGAGCAGGTCAGCAGCATCGGCGCGGCTTTATTCTGCGCCCCGCGCAGGAGCTGTAAGGGGGATATGGCGCCCGCCGGGTTAAAGGTCAGGCTTGCTTGCGTTATCCCGCCCACGACCGTATCCGCCTGGATCAAACATCTCTTGCCGCCCGCAGCCGCCGCGGTGGCAAGCTGCCGCAGGGTTTCGGCGTCAAGGGAACGGTAGTTAACAAGCTGCAAGGAGGCGGTATCCGAACCTGTGGCGGAGGCGGTCTTGATCGCGTCCGTCAGGAGGCTTTGCAGGGAGCGGTAATCCGAAGTCGGGACGAGGGACGAGTAGGGCAGAGTGACGAGAACGCCGCTAAACAATTCTTCGTCGTCAGCGTTGCTATGCGTCGTCGACGAGCCGGGGCGGTTGTTGTTACCGCTGGAATTGCCGATGTTTCCCTGGCTGGACCCGTCGCCTGGTTCGCCGCCGTCGCCTGGTTCGCTGCCATCGCTTGGTTCGCTACTGTCAGCAGGGACTTTACCGTTATCCGGTTTCGGCTCAAGGGTGACCCTGCCCGCCGGCTTGTATTCGTCTAAGGCCTGTTGATACACAGCCACGCCCTCCAACGTCGGTACATAGAGAACGATATCCAAGCCTCTAAACGCATTGCCCGCAAATATCGGCGGCGCCTCGCTTGAAAAAGTGATACTCTCCAACGCCGGATTGAACGCGGCGCCTACATAAACGAGGGTTTCGGGCGCTGTGACCGCGGCCAGATCCACCGCGTCGGCAAAAGCGCCGCCCATGATCGCTTCCACGCCTTCCGGTATGATAAACGATACGTCCTGCCTGCCTGACGGATAGAGAATAAGCGTCCGTTTTTCCTCCGCAAACAAGGGGCCTTTCAAGCGTTCAACATGCCATACATACCCGTAGAGCACGCCGTCATCCGTATAAAACCGATCATTGCCCTCCGCGATTTGGATCGTCTCAAGGTTGCCGCAGAGGACAAACACATCCGCCGGCAAGTAAGCAAGGCAAGCCGGGAGGACGGCTTCCCTCAGTTTTTCGCAGCGATAAAAAGTATAGGCCTGTATTTCCTCCACCCGGCCGGGAATGACAATGCGCTCCAGGGATTCGCAGCGATAAAACGCGAAACCGCCAATCACCGCGAGGCTTTCCGGCAGGGTGATCTGCTTCAGCGAAACGCAGCCCCAAAAGGCGCCCTCGCCAACGGCCGACAGTACGCCGTCGTCCGCGAACGCGACGGTTTCGAGGCTCACACAGCTCCCAAACGCCATAGGGGGTATGGCTTCAAGGGAAGCGGGGATGTTTACGGATATGAGGTTTTCGCAGCCGTAAAACGCGCGGTCGCCTATGCTCCGGATGGCGTCCGGAAGGAGCACGGCCTCCATGCCGCCGCTTTCGAAGCATTCCTCCGCCAGCCCCGTCACTTGATAAGTGTTGCCGCCGTAGGATACCGTTTCGGGGACGGCGACGGCGCCCGTTTTATCCTTATCCCGTAGCCCGGTCACGATGGCCGTATCTTCGCCGGTTACTTGATAGACGAATTCGCCGTCGGCAAAACACAGCGCTTCTTCGCCATCCTCTCCATCACCGGGCTCGTCGGGAGCCTCCGGGTAGAACGCGTCGATGGCACCCCACGCTTCCTGATACGCGGCAATCGCGGCTATCGGCGGGTAAATGGATAACAGAGAATAAAACCCGTTACGGAAACCCTGGAGGTCTTCGATGGACGGCGGGTAGTCGGAATGAAAATAAAGGGAACAGTCCATGCGTATCAGTGAGAAGGCCTTCGCCTCTATCTTCAGCAGGGAATCGGGAAAGACGATCTCGGCCAGGTAAGGTAAATAGCCGAAAGCGCCGGACGCAATCGTTTCGACCCCGTCCGGCACACGATAGGATTGTTCTTCTCTGCCCGGCGGGTAAAGGAGCAGCATTTTCCCGCCGGCGTCGAACAATACGCCGTCTACGGCGGAAAAGGCCGGGTTGCCCTTAGCGACATGGATCTCCTTCAGTGAAACGCCAAAGGCGTTTGGATGCACCAGCAGCAGTCCGGGCGGAAGGGTGATTTCGGTGATATAGCCCCCGGAAAGTGCGTATTCGGGAAGCTCCGTGACCTTATCCGGGATGACGACGCCTCCGACGCCGCTGTAGTCGAAAGCATAGGGGCCGATGTACTCGACGCTGTCCGGCAGCTCGATGCTATAAAGCATCGACGTGTTCTGGAACGCGTATGCGCCTATGGATGTAATCGTGCCGGGAAGCGAAACGCCGGTGAGGGCTTTGACGTTTTGAAAGGCGCCGGGCCCTATGCCGATGACGGTATACTGCTGGTAATCATATTCCACGGATTCCGGGATTGCGATCTTGCCCGCATACAGGCTTCTCCCGAACATCGGATCGATATAGGGCGCTACCTGGACGCCGCCGGGCGTAGCCCCTTCGGCAAGCGCGACGACCTGGTAGCGTATGCCGTCCGCTTCAAACTCATCCCCCGGCTGGACAAAAGAATCCGCGCAGATCAGTACCGGCGCGAGGGAAAACGCCAGCATTGCCACGAGAGTAACAGAAAGTATTCTTATTAACGACGACAAGTGGCGCATATCGTAACCTCCGCCATCCTTATTCGATGGCAATAAAATTATAGCATCTCAATGGCTGAGATGTACCAATCGAGCCTGGCTTCTTCGATATCCGCAATCATATCTGCAAAAGGCTCCAGGTTGCCGTTTATCGCATATGCCTCTAGCGCATCGAAGTAATCAAGGCGCGATTCCTTCGGTATCGAGACCGGCAGGAATCCATGGGCCATCAGCTGATAGTTCATAATCAGCCTCGACGTCCTACCGTTTCCGTCGGCAAAAGGATGAATTTTGACAAACTCGGCGTGCGTCCAAGCCGCCAGCTCGATGGGGTTGAAACCGTCCTTGTGCGGCAAGCCGGCATAGAAGTTTTTGATCTCGCTATACATTCGGTTAGGCGGGGGCGGGCGATGGGCCGCGCCGGTGATCCGCACCTCCACATTCCGGTAAATGCCGCCCTGGAAGATATTCTCCATCAGCAGCTCATGGATGTCCTTGACAATCCCTTCGTCCAGCGGTTTACCCTCCGCGACACACTTTCGCACATAGGCGAAGGCTTTGTCGTGGTTAACCACTTCGTAGATTTCTCGCAGCTCTTTACCGCCTATGGACAGCTTGTCTTCCAGCACCAGTTTGGTTTCCATCAGCGAAAGAGTGTTGCCTTCGATAGCGGTGGAGTTATGGGTATATTCAACGGCAAAGGTATCCTCGTAGTTTTTCAGGACGGGTTCTGGCAAGGCGCTTATGTTCTGCTGTAAATAATCTCGTTTGCCTTGCAGGGCTTCATAATCCATATCCTTTACCTTCTTTTGTAAAGTTTTTCGTGCTTGCAAGGGAAAACAGGCTGGGAATCAACTGAAAAAAGAGCGGCTTTCCCTGTTATCATATCGGAAAAACCGCTCTACTAAAGGCTTTGGAGCCGTTGAGGAGACTCGAACTCCTGACCTGCGCATTACGAATGCGCTGCTCTACCAACTGAGCTACAACGGCACAGACCTCATTCTACCATAGGGCGTAAAAGCGGTCAACAGGTGGCTTTTTTCGCTGTGGCTTTGATACAGCGCCATTATTCAGCCGGCTTCCGCCTTAGCCGCATAGGATATTGCCTCACTGAGCCGCCTTTCCTACTGCTTGACTACGCCGATATAAGGCAGCTCCCTGCCTTTTTCGTTAAAGTCCAACCCGTATCCCACTACGAAATAGTCCTCGATCTCGATCCCGCAATAATCCGGATGCAGCTCTACCTGCCTGCGGGAAGGTTTATCTAAGAAAGTGCATATCTTCAGTGAAGCGGGCTTACGCACAAGCAGATTTTCCCTGAGGTAGCTCAAGGTCAGGCCCGTATCGACGATGTCCTCCACGACCAGGATATGCTTCCCCGCGACTTCCCGGTCCAGGTCGCGGAGCATCCTGACGACGCCGGAAGTCTTCGTGGAAGCGCCATAGCTGGACAGGGACATAAAATCGATCTCCAGAGGCAGCTTGATTTGCCGTATCAAATCCGCCATAAAGATCGAGGCGCCTTTTAATATACAAATAATGAACAGGTCCTTGTCCCTGTAGTCCTCCGTGATCTGAGCCCCCAACTCCGCTACGCGTTTTTTAATTTCTTCCTCGGTGATGATGATTTGCCCGATTTCCATGTGAAACGCGCCCCTTCTGTGAATTTCTCCGCCGCGGGCAGACCCGCCGGTAAATGGATTATATCACAGGGGAAGCCTTACTTCAACATGGAGGCCTTCATTCGGCTTGCTTTCCAGCTTGATCGCGCCCTTATGCAGTTGGACGATATGCTTGACGATAGCCAGCCCCAGCCCGTTTCCTTCCGTCTGCCGGGAGCGGCTCTGATCCACTCGATAAAAGCGCTCGAACACCCGCTCCAGATGTTCCTCTTCGATACCTATGCCGGTGTCTTTTACCGACAGTACGCCTTCCGTCTCCCCGCGGCTCACCTCGATTTCCACCTTGCCGCCGGGCTTGTTATACTTAATGGCGTTATCGCAAATGTTGATTATCATTTCGTCCAGCAGCATGGGGTTGCCGGTCACCCTGCATTCTTCCCCCCCGACCGTGATCCCGACCCGTCTTTCTTCCGCTTTGGCAGCCAAACGTTCTGCCGCTTCCATGGCGCAGGCAAGCAGATCTACAGGCTGATCCATATCTTCGGCGCCGGGGGTCTTTTCGTCGCCGGGCTCGTCTTCTTCCTCCGTCTCCCGCGCGGGCCCCCACTCATCCAGACGGGACAGCTTCATGATGTTTTCCACCAGCGATATCATCCGGTTCGCTTCGTCATTAATCCGGCGAACAAATTCCTCCCGGTCTTCTTCTTTAACCAGCCCGTTCAACATCAGCTCGCCATAGCCCTGGATGGCGGTCAAGGGCGTTTTCAGCTCATGGGATACGTTAGCGGTGAATTCCCGCCGCATGACCTCGGCCTGACGCCGCTCCGTATGATCGAAGAGAAGGAGGACGACGCCTTTGACTTCCCCGTCTTCCCAGACAGGGTTCGCCAGTACCTGATAATGCCTGCTCCCGATAGCCAGGGAACATTCCGCCGACTTCCCGCCATAAGCCATAGACGTCGTCTGCTGCAGGAGCGGGCTGCGGTGGACGGACAAAAGGTTCCTGCCCCGGGCCAGTTCCGCCTCTATGCCAAACAGGCGCGCCGCGCTGCGGTTGAGCGTCAGTACATGCCCTTCGCCGCCCAGTACCAGAAGCCCTTCCCGCATGTTCTCGGTGATATCGGCGAATTCCTTCCGCTGCCGCTGCAGCAGCTCGATTTGCCGGTCGATCTCTTTCTTCTGATTGCTCATCCGGATAAGCAGGGGCGCCAATTCGTCATATACGGGATCAGCCAGCGGTTCGTCCAGGTCCAGCTGATTTATTGGTTCTACAATCGTTTTCGTCTGACGGGAAGCCAGCAGCATCGCGAGCCCTATAGCCGCTATCGCGATAACGACAAACCAGGGCAGCGTATTCGTTAATACCGTCCTGGCAATGCTCACCGCCGCCGAAGTTCTCAGGATCCGCCCGTTCGTCAGCTTTTGGGCATAATAAAATGTTTCAAATCCCGTCGTCGTGGAAAATCTCCTCGCGTTGCCGGAACCGGAGCGCAAGGCTTCCCGCACCTCCTGCCGGTCCAGATGGTTTTCCATCCCCCCCGCGTCGGCGCGGTCGTCATAAAGCACCGTACCGTCGCTTTCGATGAGCGTTATCCTGTACATGGGTAAAATAAACCCGGCTTCTTTAAGGAAAGACAGGGGGATATCCCGATCCAGAGCCAAAGCGAGGAAACCGCCTTCGCTTTTGATTTGCTGCTGCATCTGCGAGACCGCCTGCCGGTACATGACGGTCGTCAGTAAGCCGGCCGTCACCAGTACGCAAATGATAGCGATCAGGCAAAAGTTCCGGAAGATTTTCCTTTTCACCGGCTGTATCCCCCTATTTTATATCCGATCCCCCGTACCGTCTCGATCATGCCTCCCGCGGCCCCTATTTTTTTCCGCAATGTTTTGATGTGCATATCCACAGTCCGGGTCTCGCCTTCGTAATCGTACCCCCACACGGCGGACAGTATCTGCTCCCGGGAGAGGGCGATCCCGGTATTGAGCAGCATGTATTGGAGAAGGGCGAACTCCTTGAAGGTCAGTTGAACGCTTTCCCCGCCGACCAGCACCTGATGCCTTTGAGGATAAAGCTCCAGGTCTCCCGCTCTGAGCAGGTCCCCGCTTTCCCCTTCGCCCTTGTCGCCGCCTGAACGGCGGAGCAGGGCCTTGACCCGGGCAATCATTTCCATGACGCCGAAAGGCTTCGTGATATAGTCGTCGGCGCCGCTGTCCAGGCCCAGCACTTTATCGAATTCCGTACTCTTCGCGGTAAGAAGGATTACGGGCAGCGTTTTGGTCCGGTTATCGCTTTTCAGCTGTTTCAGTATACTGACGCCGTCTTCTCCGGGCAGCATGACGTCCAGGATAGCCAACTCCGGCATCTCTTGTCTCAGCGCCGCGAAAAAGCTCTCCCCTTCGCTGAATCCCCGGGCTTCAAAACCGCTGGAAGCCAGGGCGTACACGATCAGATCCAGGATATAGCTGTCGTCTTCTACGCAATAAATCATACGTTCTCCTCAAACCCGCGCCATGTGGCCGCGGCCGTTAACCTCATCTCCGCGCTTTACCATGGGCGCCGGTCCGGTCATGGTTTCAGCCCCGTCACGGCAAATTCCACCCATTCGGCGATATTGGTAGCGTGGTCGCCTATACGTTCGAAATATTTGGCGATCATCAGTATATTGACCGTGTTTGACCCGTCGCTGGTACCATTGCGGATATTTTCAATCAGCTCGCCTTTGATCTTGTCAAAAAGGCTGTCCACTATGTCGTCGTCCTTGATGACCTTTGTCGCCAGCGCCAAGTCCTGCCTGACGTAGGCGTCGATGCTTTCCGTCACCATCCTGGCTGTGGCTTTCGCCATCTCCCGTATCAGCCTCGAGCGGATACTGCCTTCCCGGGCCTTTTCCATCAGCAGGGATATCTCGGCGATATCCGCCGCCTGATCGCCGATACGCTCCATGTCCGTAATCATTTTCAACGCCGCCGATATCTTCCGCAGGTCGCCGGCTACCGGCTGCTGTTGCAGCAGAAGTTTAAGGCAGAGGCTTTCGATCTCCCTCTCCTTCAGGTCGATTTCCCGGTCAAGAGCAATGGTGTTATTAGCAAGCTCGTGATCGCCTTCCAGCAGCGCCGTATTTGTCTGCGAGATCGCCTGCTCGCACAAGGCGCCCATCCTGATCATCTGCAGATGCATCTCTTCCATTTGTTGTTCAAATTGTTTCCTCACATCAACCAAACCTCCCGGTGATATAGTCTTCAGTACGCTGATCGGAGGGCATGGAAAAGAGTTTTTCCGTCTCTCCGGATTCCACTACTTCGCCGTGCAGGAAAAACGCGGTGCTGTCCGATATCCTGGCGGCCTGCTGCATATTGTGCGTAACGATGACGATCGTATAATCTTTTTTCAAATCGACGACGAGTTCTTCTATCTTTACCGTGGAAATGGGGTCCAACGCGCTGGTAGGCTCGTCCATAAGCAGCACATCCGGCTCCACGGCCAGCGAACGGGCGATACAAAGCCTCTGCTGCTGGCCTCCGGACAAACCCTGGGCGTTTTTCCTCAGGCGGTCTTTCAACTCGTCCCAGATCGCGGCGCTGCGCAGCGACCGCTCCACGATCTCATCCAGCTTGACCCTGGCCCGTATCCCATGGGTCCTGGGGCCGTAAGCCACATTATCGTATACGCTCATGGGAAAAGGATTGGGTTTTTGGAAAACCATACCGACTTGTTTACGAAGCCTGTTTACATCGATTTTACCATATATATCCAGTCCGTCCATGAGTATCTGCCCTTTTATTTTACATCCCTCGATCAAATCGTTCATCCTGTTGACAGACCTGATAAAAGTGGATTTGCCGCAACCGGAAGGTCCGATCATCGCCGAAACGCTGCGGTCTTCGATTTCCAGGTTTACGTTTTTTAAAGCCTGGAAGCCGCCGTAGTATAAATCCAAATCTTTTACGCTGATCTTACTCATCCCGGGATCCTTTTCATCGGCATAAAGCGCTTTTTTTACAATATTATCATAAAGCGATATTGTAAAATAATGAATTGGCTTCTGTAAAATTTACGTAAAAAGCGCCGCTTCAGCGTCCATTACGCGCAGCGGATAGTTTCCCAGGAAAGGCCGGGGCTGCCTGTAATCCGCGATGGCGACCCGGGGCCGCCCGCCGCCGTAGAGCAGCCCGTAGCCGTAGGCGCGCCTTGTCCCGAGCCCGGGAGAAACCGGCGCGGCTTTGTAAAGCCGTTTCAAAACTTTATCCAACTCCCCGTTCAGCGCGTCCTTCCTTTGCAGGCGGAGGGGCAGCACGCCCACATGATTGGTCTGCAGCCAGTCCACGACCAGATTATCCCTCAGCGTCTCGCGATCCGCGCCGGGAAGGCTCTCGCCGAAACGAATGACGCCGCCGATGTAATCTTCCAGCGACATACCGGCCGAGCCGCCGATGAAGCGGCCAACCGCGGTGAAAAAGGCGCAGGGCGACGGCTCTCCTGTTTCCTCTTTTTGAGCATACTGAGCGTCGCCGGAAGGCGCGCCCTCATCGCGGCCATACAACGCCATCAGATAAACGACTGTCGCGGGAAACCTGCCGCTGTTGTACAGGCGATCCAGGGCGTCCTCGCAAAGGGCCAGTTCGGCAAGCCCCCCTTCGCCGATGCTGCCGGTCCGCCTGACGTGGTACGGCGGCAGCGGATCATATTCTATGCCGTATGACCCGCTCTGCTCCCGCAGGCGGCTGCCGTGAAGCAGCTTAAGAAAACCTAATTGCAGCATATGGGGGGACAGCCGAAACGCCCGGTCAAATGACTCCCGGAAAGCCTCCAAGCCTTCGCCGGGCAGCCCGGCGATCAGATCCAGATGGAGATGAATATTATTCCTTTCCCTGAGAAGCCGGAAGTTTTCCTCGAGTCTGGCGATATCCGTCTTGCGTCCCACCGCGTCCAGCGTTTTTTCCCCGAAGCTCTGCAGGCCGATCTCCAATTGAAATAGCCCTGCCGGGGCTTCTCTGAGCAATCCGATAGTTTCCCGGTCGAAGAGATCCGCGGCGACCTCCAAATGGAAGCCGACCGAAGGGGGGATCGAGCCGTCTTTCCTTTTTTCCAGCAGATAGCGAATGATCTCCCCGCTGCGGAGCGGATCGCAGTTGAATGTCCTGTCGACCAGCTTGACGGTTTTCGTTCCGGCGTCCGCTAATTTAAGCAGGTCGCGCTTTGCCCGTTCCATGTCGAAAAACCGTACGCCTTCCGGACGTCCCGAGAGGCAGAAACCGCAGGAGAAAGGGCAGCCTCTGGAAGTCTCCAGATAAGCTATCCTGCCCGCCAGCCGCTCCGCGTACTCCGTTAGATAGGGATCCGGCGGCTCCCCGGGCTCCGCCGGGACGGCCCGGGCGTCGGAAGCCGGGTTCCATACCGGTTTTCCCCCGCGTCTCCAAGCCAAGCCGGGTATGGCGGCTAAGCGGTCCTGCCGCGAAAAGGGGAGAGCCGTCCCCAACGCGGCCAAAAGCCTCACGAAAGGCGACTCCCCTTCACCGCAGACGACGTAGTCAACCATCGGAAGCGTTTCCAGTCTTTCCGCCGCGTTATAAGAGACTTCCGGACCGCCCAGTATCACCGCGCAATCCGGAAGCCGACGGGAAATATCCCCCAGCAGTTTCTCGACCAGGGCCATATTCCATATGTAGCAGCAAACAGCCAGGACATCCGGCCGGAAAGCCTCCGCCTCCGACAGTATCCCTTCGTAAGGGCTGTTGATATTGGTTTCCAGTATCTCCGGCTCCGGAATATACAAGGCCGGCCCCGCGGTCTCGCCGCCATCTCCTGCGGAGCCGCCGTTACATTCGTTGTACGCCCGTACAGCCGCCTTCAGGTACCACGGCGCCAGCGCGGAATGGATGTATTTCGCGTTTATCGCGAGGATGAGCGTTTTCACTAATAATTAATCAACCGCAATTCAAAGTACGCCTGGGGATGGGCGCAGACGGGGCATTTGTCCGGCGCGTTGACGCCGTTCGCGATATATCCGCAGTTGCGGCATATCCAAACGGATTTTTCTTTTTTTGCGAAGACCGAGCCGTCCCCGATGTTTTTTAATAACTTGAGGTAGCGTTCCTCATGCTCTTTCTCGATGTTTCCCACCGCTTCAAACAGAAACGCGATATCGTTAAAGCCCTCTTCCCTGGCTTCCGCCGCCATCCGCTTATACATTTGCGTCCATTCTTCATGTTCGCCCGCCGCGGCCGCTTTCAGGTTCTCGGCTGTACCGGGCACTTCGCCGCCGCAAAGCAGTTTAAACCAGATTTTGGCGTGTTCCTTCTCGTTACCCGCGGTTTCTTCGAAAACAGCTGCGATCTGTTCGTAGCCGTCCTTTTTCGCTTTCGACGCGAAATAGTTGTATTTGTTGCGCGCCTGGCTCTCGCCGGCGAAAGCCTCCATCAGATTTTTTTCGGTCTTGCTGCCCTTTAAGTCCGTCATCGAATCTCACTCCTCTTTTCTTTTCATCATACAATGTCTAAACGAGAGTTTCAATAGTTACACAAAAGTCAGCCTCCCGGCTGCGGTTTGACCGCGGCGGCAGGAGGCTGATTCTCTCATGATAAACGTTCGTATCCGCTGGTATTATCCCTTCGCGGCAGCTTACATCATGCCCATCCCGTCCATACCGGGATTCATGGCGGGCGCCGGGTTCTTTTCCGGCTTCTCCACGACCAGGCACTCGGTGGTGAGCAGCATGGCGGCGATGGAAGCGGCGTTCTGCAAAGCGGAACGGGTGACCTTCGCGGGATCTACGATACCGGCTTTGATCATGTCTTCGTATTGGCCTGTGAGGGCGTTATATCCGACGCCGGCTTCCGAAGCCTTGACTTTTTCGACTACGACGGAGCCTTCGGCGCCGGCGTTAAAGGCGATCTGCTTCAAGGGTTCTTCCAGGGATTTGCGGATGATGGAGATGCCTGTGTTCTCGTCGGGATCCGCGCTGCTTAAGCTCTCGAGGGACTTCTGGGCGTTGAGCAAAGCGGCGCCGCCGCCGGCAACTATGCCTTCCTCCACCGCGGCTCTGGTAGCGGCCAGGGCGTCTTCGATGCGGTGCTTTTTCTCCTTCAACTCCGTCTCCGTCGCCGCGCCGACCTGGATCACGGCTACGCCGCCGGCCAGTTTCGCCAGACGTTCCTGGAGTTTCTCCCTGTCGAAATCGGAAGTGGTTTCTTCGATCTGGTTTTTGATCTGCACAATCCTGGCGTCGATGAGGGATTTATCCCCTTTGCCTTCGATGATTGTCGTATTGTCCTTGTTGATCCGAACCTTGGAAGCCTGGCCTAACATGTCGATACTTGCGTTTTCCAGCTTGAGGCCAAGTTCTTCGCTGATAACGGAACCGCCGGTGAGGATGGCGATATCTTCCAGCATGGCTTTGCGCCGGTCGCCGAAGCCGGGGGCCTTGACGGCTACACAGTTGAACGTGCCGCGTAATTTATTGAGGATCAGGGTAGCCAGAGCCTCGCCCTCTACGTCTTCCGCTACCAGCAGCAAGGGCTTGCCGATCTTGACTACCTGCTCCAGGACGGGCAGTATCTCCTGGATATTCGCGATTTTTTTATCCGTAATGAGTATCTGGACGTCATTGAGGTTCGCTTCCATCTTTTCCGTATCGTTCGCCATGTACGCGGAGACATAACCCCGGTCAAACTGCATGCCTTCCACTTCTTCCAGCTGGGTATGCATGGTCTGAGACTCCTCGACGGTGATGACGCCGTCGTTACCCACCTTCTCCATGGCGTCCGCGATGAGGTCGCCGATGACCTTATCCCCGGCGGATACGGTAGCAACCTGGCTGATGGCTTCCTTGGACTCGATGGGCTTGGAGATTTTGGCGATTTCTTTCACCGCGGCGTCGACAGCTGTCTCGATGCCCTTCTTCAGGATCATGGGATTGGCGCCGGCGGCTACATTCTTCAGGCCTTCCCGGATGATGGCCTGGGCCAGCAGGGTGGCGGTGGTCGTACCGTCGCCGGCGATGTCGTTGGTCTTCGTGGCGACTTCCTTCACCAGCTGGGCGCCCAGATTCTCAAATGGGTCTTCCAGCTCGATGTCCTTGGCGATGGTGACGCCGTCGTTGGTGATCGTAGGCGATCCGTATCTCACGCCCAGTACTACATTGCGGCCTTTAGGCCCCATGGTGATCTTGACCGCTTCAGCCAGCTGGTTTACGCCTTTCTCCAGCGCTTTGCGGGCGTCTTCCGAATAAAGTATATCTTTGGCCATAGTTAATCAATCCTTTCCTTTACAAAATGGCGTGGACGTCGCGTTCGTTCAGTATCAAAAGGTCCTCATCGTTGATCTTGATGTCGGTGCCGCCGAATTTGCTGTAGAGCACCTTGTCGCCGACCTTGACTTCCATAGGGACCCTGGTACCGTTTTCCAAAAGGCGCCCGCTGCCGACGGCCAACACTTCGCCGTGCATAGGCTTCTCCGACGCGGTGTCAGGCAGGACGATACCGCTGGCCAGTTTCATTTCGCCGCTGACCGGTCTGATGACGATCCTGTCTCCCAGGGGCTTGATCTTCAGTTCCATTACATATACCTCCTCTTAATATTGTCAAATGATTGTTTTCCCGAATATTATTAGCACTCGACTCAGTTGAGTGCTAACCGCATTTCCTATCATAATCTTTCGCTCCGTCATTGTCAAGGATAAAATCAGATAATTTTAACGATCATTTCCACTTCGCAGGGGACGTTCAGCGGCAATTCGCCGACCCCTACCGCGCTGCGGGCGTGGGCGCCTTTGTCGCCGAAGATTTGCGCCAAAAGCTCGGAAGCGCCGTTGACCACGCCGGGCTGCCCGTTGAAGCCGGGCGCGCTGCTGACGAAGCCTGTCACTTTAATGATCCGCTCGACCTTGTCGAGGTCGCCGGCTAAATCCTTTACGACGGCAAGGGCGTTGAGGGCGCATATCTTAGCCGCTTCATAGGCGTCCTCGGGGGAACATTCGGCGCCTACATGGCCGAGATAGGCGGGCTTGCCTTCTACCGAGGGCAGCTGGCCGGATGTATAAATGATATGCCCGTCCTTTACGCCCGGGACGTACGCGGCTACAGGCTTCGCCACGCTTGGGAGCTTAAGCCCCATTTCCTCCAGTTTTTGTTCGATTTGCGACATTCGTCATCATTCCTTCCTTTGTTCAATTTCAAAGCCGAGGGACGGCTCGGCGTTCATCGACCAGTCGTCCCGGAAGCCCGCTTTCAGGCGGTGATACCCGGCGCACGCGACCATGGCGGCGTTGTCGGTGCAAAACGCAGGTTCGGGTAAGTGAAGCCCGAGCCCTTCCCTGGCGCAAGCCGCCGTCATTTTTTGCCGCAAGCCGCTGTTTGCCGCTACCCCCCCCGCCAGCAGCACGCTGCCGACGCCATAAGCTTTAGCCGCGGCTATGGCCTTCTCCGTCAGCAGCGCCGTTACGTTTTCCTGAAACGACGCGGCCAGATCCGCCGTATTGATTTGTTTATGATTCATTTTCCATTGATTCAGAATATTCAGCACAGCCGTTTTCAAGCCGCTGAAGCTGAACCCCCAGGGATCGTCCTTCAACTGGGCGACCGGCAGCGCGAAAGCCGCAGGATCCCCCTCCGGTGCCAACCGGTCCAGGATAGGCCCCCCCGGATAACCCAGGCCCATAGCCCGCGCTACCTTATCGTAGGCCTCTCCCGCGGCGTCGTCCCTGGTTTGCCCCAGCAGCCGGTACTTTCCGTGTTCCTCCAGAACCATCAGGGCCGTATGCCCCCCCGACGCGATAAGCCCCAGCAGGGGAAAACTTATATCGCCGCCCTCCAGCCAATTGGCGTAGATGTGGCCTTCCATGTGATTGATCCCCACATAAGGGACGCCGATGCTATAGGCCAGCGCTTTCGCGGTACTTACCCCGACCAGAAGGGCGCCGGCCAGCCCCGGCCCTTTGGATACCGCTATCCCGTCCAGGTCGGTCAGGGTAATCCCCGATTCCTCCATAGCCCTGTCGATGAGGAGGTTGATCGTTTCCATATGCCGCCTGGAAGCCAGTTCCGGAACCACGCCGCCGTATTCTTGATGCAATTCTGTCTGGGAGGCCACCAGATTGGCGCTCAGCGTTTTTCCGTCCCGCAGGACGGCGGCCGCCGTCTCGTCGCAGCTGCTCTCTATCCCCAGCACCCATTGAAACGTATCAGCCATCGGCTTCCTCCTCCGGGGTTTCCGGGCCTTTCGCGTTTTTGCGGTGGAGCCACATGACCATGGCGTCCGTTTTCCCGTCGTCATAATACCCGGGCCGTATACCGGCGTCGATGAAACCGGCTTTTTTATACAGATTAATCGCTACATGGTTATTGATCCTGACCTCCAGCGTCATATGGCTGAGACCGTTGGCCCACGCCCACTGTATCACCGCGTATAACAGCATCTTGCCCAGCTTCCGGCCCTGAGCCTCCGGCGTCACGGCGATGTTGGTGATATGCCCTTCGTCAAATATTTTCCATACGCCGCAGTACGCCAATACTTCGTCAGGCCGCGCTTCATCCGCCAGGACAAGATACGTCGCCATTGCGTTGTCGTGGAGTTCGCTTCGGAAAGCCGTTTCGGACCAGGGCGCCGGAAAGACTTTTTTTTCAATGATCGCGATCTGAGGAATGTCATTTTCCGTCATGCTTCGGATTTCGTAGGACGTCATTCTATACTAAATTCCTCTCAGATATATCGGTTTCGTTTGATAGAAATCCCGGTTCCCATGGCTTCCGTATTCATCCAGTTTTTGATAAGCAGCCAGGGCCACAAAACTCCCCCTGCATAAGCCGAGTAAAGGTGGCAGGATCACAGCCTTTTCCCCCAGCGTTCTTATCCAGATTTCTTCGTACATAGCGGCGCCGTCGCCCAACAGACAAATACTTTCATCCGTCTCGTCCAATCGCGCGCCCCAGTTTTCCGGATCCGCCGCCTCAGGGGGGATCAGACATTCCAGGACCCAACCGCCGCCGCCCATGCCGGCAGGCAGCCTTTCCTTTTTGCCCCGCCGCGCCGGCGTTTGAGGCTGACCGCCACCGTTGACGCGCGCCGGATCGGATGATACAGAGCGCGCTCCGCGGTTTTCGTCACCGCCTGATGTCCCGCCATAGCCGCCCGCGCCCGGCGGCCTGCGCCATCGGTAAAGGCCTGTATATATCTGTTCCCTCCTGGCGTACAGCATGGGCGATACGAAAACCTGCTTCCCCGCCGCCTGCCGGGCCATCGCCTCAAGCGTCGGAACGGCGATCATCTCCACCCTTTCTCCGCCCGCCCGAAGGGAAACCGCGGAAAGCCCCTGAGCAAGAGCTTTGGCGGTAGCCATGCCGATCCTGAGCCCGGTAAATGACCCCGGCCCGGACGATACGCCTATCGCCGTGATATCGGCGGCCTTGCGGCGGCATTGACGGAGCAGGTCGTCGATCATGGGCAGCAGCTGCTCCGAATGAGTCAGCCCGACGTTCAGCGAAATCTCGCCTAAAAGCCCCTTCTCATCGGCCAGGGCCGCGGACGCTACCGGCGTGGCGCTGTCTATCCCCAGAATCAGCGAATCTGCGCGGCCGGTACTTGCGCTTTGTGTTGTGATATTTTTTCCATGCTCCGGCTTTACCGTCACGCCGATCCCCCCGTCGCGCTAAACCTTGCCATCCGCTCAGGCAAACCACTTCGCCAGGCTTCGTCGCCGCCATACATCCTCATCGTAATCCGACGAATAAGGGAAGACGGCTCCCCTTCTTCACATACATTAAATGGGGGCCATTCCAGCGTTAACCCTATCCTGCGCTCAGGCAGGTATTCCCGCGCCAGCCCGCTCCACTCCACGACACAGACGCCGTTGCCGTAGAAGTATTCCTCATAACCGATGCTCTCCAGTTCATCCGGCGTTTTCAGCCGGTAGAGGTCGAAATGATAAAGCGGCAAACGCCCGCCTTCATATAAATGCAGCAATGTGAACGTCGGGCTGGTTACGGCGCCCTGATATCCCAGCCCCGCCGCCAATCCCTGCACAAAGCAAGTCTTGCCCGAAGCCAGTTCCCCGTCCAGGGCGATAAAGTCCCCTTCCGCCAGGTTTTCAGCTAATAAAGCGCCAAAAGCCCGGGTTTCATCGGGTTCCCGGGTCATAAAGATTTCCTGATGATCGTAGGGTCCCCATCGGCCGCTTCCCATGTTTCGTACCTCGATTACGTCTGTTCCCATACGCGGCGGCCGTCGACGTAAGTAGCGACACAGCGGCTCCTGTAGTGAAAAGGATCGCCGTCAAACACGGCAAAATCCGCGTCCTTGCCTGCCGCGAGGGAGCCCAGCCGGTGATCCAGCCCCAGTATCCTGGCAGGGTTGATGGTGACGGTCTCCAGCGCCTGGTCCCAGGTCAGGCCGTAGCGCACCGTCATCGCGGCGCAGAGGCTCAGATACTGAATGGGCGTTACGCTATGATCCGTAGTGAGGGCGACGAGTACGCCGGCTTCCGCCAGAGAGCTTACCGTCCGCCAGCCGATCTGCTCCAATTCGACCTTAGCCCGGTTGGCGAAGCTAGGCCCGACGACTACCGGGATATGTTCCTTCAGCAGTATGGGGATCGCCTTGCCCGCGTCCGTGCCGTGCTCGATAACCATCCGCAAATCAAATTCCCTGGCGATACGGATAGCCGTATAGATATCGTCCGCCCTGTGGGCGTGGGCCCTGAGAGGTATTTCTCTGCGGATGAGCCTGCCAAGCAGTTCCATACCCAGATTGCGCTCATGGACCTCCCCTTCTTCGGCGGCTTTATTCTTTTTCTGCTCATAATCCACGGCGTCGGCCAGCGCCTGCCGTAACAGGGAAGCGATCCCCATCCTGGTGGTCGGCAGCTTTTTTTGTTCGATATAAACGCGCTTGGGATTCTCGCCGAAAGCCGCTTTCACGCCGGCTTCCGGGTCGAGGAGCATATAGTCGAGCTCCTGCCCCGCTGTTTTCACTATGCACACGGAACCGCCGATGACGTTGGCGCTGCCCGGAGCGATCATCACCGTGGTAACGCCGCCGGACAACGCGTCCTGAAATCCCGGATCGTAAGGGTTGACGCCGTCGATGGCCCGCATCTCGGGCGTGACCGCGGAATCCCCCGTTTCGTTTACGTCGTCCCCTTCGAATTCATGGATTTCTTCCAATATACCGATATGGGTATGGGCGTCGATCAGGCCCGGCGTCACCACCAGGCCCCCGCCGTCGATTATCTCCGCGCCCGCCGGGAGCTCCGTCTTGCCCGCTTCCCCAACGGCGGTAATTTTCCCGCTTTGCCAGATCAGCGTACCCTTTCGGATGGTTTTTCCTTCGACCGGATGAATCTCCGCGCCTGTCAGCGCGTAAATCTTTTTGTCGCTCCGCGCTTTTCGGCCGCCGCGATTCCGTTTATCCTCCGCCATACTCTCCCCACCGAACCCTTTCCGGAGTAAACCGCGCCCGCGTCTACAGGCGGCGCGGCTTTTCCGACGCGTTTATCCTCTTAATTCCCGTAACGCCCGGGGCAGGTTTTCCGCGATCTCACCCGCCAGCCCTCCCCGGTCGCCATATGTGTCCCTCAATAAATCCCCCGCCCTGCCATGGAGATACACGGCCAGCACGGCGGCTTCCGCGGGGGGCAAACCCCTCGCCGCCCAGGCCGCCAGTGCGCCTGCCAGCACGTCTCCGCTGCCGGCGGTAGCCAGAGCCGGACTGCCGGTCGAGTTAATATATAACCTGCCCGCCGGGTCGGCGATCAGGGACGAAGCCCCTTTTAACACGACCACGGCCCCGAAGTCTTTCGCGGCCTGACAAGCGGCGGCGCATCTGTCTTTCTGCACCTCGGCGGTCGCGACGCCCAGGAGCAAAGCCAGCTCTCCCGGATGGGGGGTCAATACCAGCGGCCCCGCGGCGCTTACCGCGATATCCTTATTTTGCGCCAGGGCCCAGAGTCCGCCGGCGTCCAGCACAGCCGTCTTCTCCCAGGCCGACAGAAGCTCTTCCAAAACCAGGGGGATCGAATCGTCCCGCGCTATGCCCGGGCCAAACAGCAACGCGTCCTTGTTTTCCCCTATCGCCAATATCTCCCGTCCCGCTTCGATTGAAAGATAACCGGGCCTGTCTTCAGGCAAAGCCGCCGTCATCCCTTCCGGGAAAGCGGTATTCAACCCGTCCGCCAGTGAATCGGGTAGCGCGGAAGTCACCATCCCGGCCCCGCCGCGAAGGGCGCCGCGGGCGGCCAGAAGCGCCGCCCCCGTCATCCCCCTTGAGCCCGCTACGGACAACACATGGCCGAAGCTCCCTTTATGGCTGTCTACAGGCGTCTCCGGCAGCAGGGTCCCCGCATAATCCGAATCCACCCACTCCGTGATACGCTCAAGCAACTCCAGCGCTTCATGAGGCAGGGAAATATCTTTCACGCGGACCTTCCCCGCGTGGAGCCGTCCGGGATAGATAAAAAGCCCCTGTTTCCCGTACGCGAGAGTCACCGTTTCATCAGCCTTCACCGCTTCAACGGCGGCTTCGCCGGTGTTCGCGTTTATACCGGACGGTATGTCCGCCGCCAGTACTTCCGCCCTGCCTTTATTCATCGCTTCAGCCGCCAGCAGATAGTTGTCTTCCAGCGCGCCCCGGAAGCCCACGCCCAGCATGGCGTCTATGGCGACGGCGGCTGTCTCGAGGCACAATTTCAGGGGATAAAAACTGTTTTTATCTGTCAGCACATACCAACGGATCTCCGAGCTTTCGATAAACCCCCAGTTTTCCCTCGTCGTTCCCTGGAATTCGTCGGGGCTGCACAACAGGAATAAGCGGACGTCGGCGCCCCATTGATGAAGATGGCGGGCGGCTGCCAGGCCGTCTCCTCCGTTGTTGCCCTTGCCGGCGACGATCACGGCTTGATTCCGCTCTTTGCTCAATCGTTTCCACGCGGCGGCCGCTACCGCCCTGCCGGCGTTTTCCATAAGCAGTAATTGAGGGATGCGCCTTTCCTCGATCGCCCAGCGATCCATTATTTGCATATCCGATCCGCTTACTATCCTCATATTATCCCCCGCCTTATTTAAGATAATCTGCGCCCATGGCCCGGCGACGGCGTTACTTTACGGTTTGCTGCTCGCGGATTACCGCGGCCAGCGCTTCCGCCAGCTTCTGTAATTCATCCTCGTCCGGGCCTTCCGCCATCACCCGGATCAACGGTTCGGTGCCCGAAGGGCGGACCAGGAGCCGCCCGGCGCCGGCTAAAGCGATTTCCGCTTTTTCGATTTCATCCCTTATCACGGGATTTTGTTCCCAGCCTTCCTTCGTTTCGACCTTCGCGTTAACCAGCACCTGAGGATAACGCCTCATCTGCCCGGCAAGCTCTTCCAGCGATTTCCCCGTTTCTTTCATCACCTCGAGCAGCTTCAGCGCGCTCAGTATGCCGTCGCCCGTAGTGGACGCGTCGAGGAAAATGATATGCCCCGACTGCTCACCGCCCAGATAGACTTCTTTGTCCAGCATTTCCTGCAGGACGTAGCGGTCGCCGACCTGCGTTTCCAACAAGTCGATCCCGGCCCGGGCGCAGGCCTGCCTCATCCCGATATTGCTCATGACCGTCGTTACGATCTTATCCTTCTTCTCGTCTTTCAGCTTCATTTGAACGCCGAAAATCACCATCATCTGGTCTCCGTCCACTTCCCGGCCAAGATGGTCTACCGCCATCAGCCGGTCGGCGTCCCCGTCGAACGCCAGTCCGGCCTGAGCGCCCCATTTCGGTACTGCCTCCTGAAGGCTCTCCAGATGAGTAGAGCCGCATTGCCGGTTGATATTCCAGCCGTCGGGCAGATCGTGTATGCTGATTACTTGCGCGCCCGCCTGACGCAGAGCCTTTGGGCCCAGCTCGCTGGCGGCGCCGTTGGCGCAGTCCGCCACGACCTTCAACCCGTCCAGCCGCAGACTGATGGAGCCGACCAGATAATCGGTATACAGCTTCTCTCCGTCGGGAAAGGGTTTTACCCAGCCCAGGTCCTGTCCTGAAACGCGATCTTCCGGCTCCGGGGGGGCGTCCATGAGATCCTCGATCTCTTCCAGAACGTCGTCGTTCAGTTTATACCCCTCATGGCCGATAAACTTGATGCCGTTGTCCCCCGCGGGATTGTGGGAAGCGGAAACCACGGCGCCTACGCAGCCTTCCGTGATCCTGGCCAGATAAGCCACCGCCGGGGTCGTCAGCACGCCGCCGTCGTAAACATGGATACCCGCCGAGCAAAAGCCCGCGGTCAGCGCCCCCTGCAGCATCTGGCCGGACAGCCTCGTATCCCTGCCGATCAGCACCGTCCGGGCCAGACCCCTTATCCTCAGCACCGTCCCCGCGGCTAAACCTACGCGAAAAGCCAGTTCCGGCGATAAATCCTGATTCGCGACGCCCCTTACCCCATCCGTTCCGAAATAATGCATTCTTTCCTCCAATTGTCCGGCAGTCCGGTTTCCCTCTGTTTTCCTTATTTCCTATATAATTCCATAATAGACGTTTTCCGAAGGCTTTCTATTCGCCGGCCTGTTCAGCCGATTCGTCCTCGGACGCCGGACCGGTCAGCAGCGCCGTCTCCCCGCCGACATGCATCACCAGGAATTCCTCCGGGACTTCCAGGATAATCGCGTATTCCTCGCCGATCACGGGCCCTTCTTCCAAATCGGTCAGGTCGATATAAGCGGTGATAACGTCTATCAGGCCGCCTTCCGCCTCCGCCCGCTCGAAATCCTCCGGATAAGCGGCCAGGGTCACGTCCACCGTCGCCGGTAATGTCCCGTAGGTCTCCCCTTCCGGCGCGTTGATAATCACTACAGGGATTCCCGTTACGGTCCGCTGGATGTGGTTTTTATCGATCCGTATAGTAATCTCCACCGTGTCCCCTTCAAGGATCGTCACGCCGGGAGGCGTAATGAGTTGAATCAGGCTGTTGAATGTGTCCGTCATCGGGGCCAGGTTGATTACTTCAGTATTCAGATACTCGATGGCGCTGACCGCGGCGTAGGGGCCTGTAATCATCACAGAGGCGGGCTGGGCTTCCATACCGGTCACTATGTAGTGGTCGTCTACGCTGCCGGAATGGGCGATACGGACGGATACGGTCTTTGAGGAAAGCTTCTCGGAAATGCCCACCCTGACGGACGCCTCCGCCTCCGAAAGATTTATCCGGTTGTCCCGGATCTCCTGACCTGATTTATCCAGCAGGACGAGGGGCAGCTCTCCGTTGAAATCTCTGATCCTGCCGGTCAGATCCAGGTCGGCCGCGACCTCGGCGATCTGATCCAGTATCCGCTTGGGTCCGGACAGGGTGACGACGGAAGGGCTGACTACCGGCGCCGCGACGGTATAACCCGGCTGAACCTCGCCGATTATCTGTAAAGCCACCTGCGCCTCCCTCGTCTCAAAGACGTCTATGGTCAACTCCACATACTCGGGCCTGACGCCCGCCAGGGACAGGCCGCCGGGTATGGTACACTGTACCGGATACGCGGTCGTGCCGGGCTCGGCTTCGCTGAGATCCACGTAAGCTTTAACGGCGCCCGCGAAGGTCAGGTTGATGGTGGACCGCAGGCCGCTTACCCTGATCTCCACAGGGCGGGGGTCCGCGTCCAGAAGATAACCCTCCGCGAGCCCGTTCACCGCTACGCTCACGCTGCCGAAGGTTTTATCCGTGACGGGGTTATCGGTACTCGCCACATAAAACAACAGAAAAACAGCCATAGCTACCGCTATAATCCCGTAAAATAAATTGCTTTCGAAAAACTTTTTCATCAGATCAACAGTCCTGTTTCAGCGATTATCATTATCCTGTTTTTCATTAGCTATCCTGTTTCTTCGATTTCCCTTTAAACAAACCGGAGAAGACGGAAAACGCGTTTCCCGCCGCCGTGTGATGGAAGCGCTCAATCAGCATTTCCCGCAGCGTATCGTCGTTGAGGTAACGTGTCATCCTTCCTTCTTCCACAACGCTGATTACGCCGGTCTCCTCCGATACCACGATGATGAACGCGTCGGATACTTCCGATAACCCCAAGGCCGCGCGATGCCTTGTACCCAAACTTTTGCTGATGCCGGGATTCTCCGACAGAGGCAGAAAACAACCCGCGGCATAGACTTTGTCTCCCCGGATAATCGTCGCCCCGTCGTGCAGTGCCGCTTTCGGAAAGAACAGGTTTTCAAGCAGCTCGCAGGAGACGTCGGCGTTGACTAAGACGCCTGTATCGGCATAGTCGCTGAGGCCCGTATCCCGTTCCAGCACCAGCAATACGCCGATTTGATTCTTTGACAGTATCCGCATCGCCCGGACGATCTCTTCCGCCATGCGCTCGAAAGTCGCCTGATCGATACCCTGGCGGCTGAATATGCTCCCCTGCCCGAGCCTCTCCAGGGCTTTCCGAAGCTCCGGCTGAAAAATAATAGGGAGCGCCACGATCAACATCGTCTGTAACTGGGCAAGCAGCCAACTAAGAGTCTGAAGCTGCAGCAAATTGCTGATGAACGCCACGACAAGCAAAATCAAAACGCCCTTCAGTAATTGAATGGCTCTGGTTTGTCGGACTATAGTCATCATTTTATAAAATAAATATGAAACGATAACAATATCTATGACATTTCTGACCGTGAGGAAATCCAGTACCCTGTCTAGCATCAAAGCCTCTCCGATAGCGATCTGCGGCAGTACGGCGTTTTGTCCCGGGGAAAAGCCGTTTGCCTTCTTAGTCATTTTATCATATTTTCATCAGATTGAATCGAATTATTTTTTAATCCTTTTACTTTGCATGAATTACCGGGGGCGGAAATATGATATACTGAAATCCATGAAAATAAAACCAGTCGCCATTGTTCTCATCACATTATCCTGCTTTGTGATCGGTACGCTGTTTACCTTATATCAGAGCTTGTCCAGTAATGCCGGAAACAGGCAGAATTCCGCGTTGAGCGAACGGATGGACAACCTGGTTTCCACGATCACCGATCTGGAGCAGGAAATCGCCGCTTACGAAGGCTTAATCGAACAATACCGCAACGAATTGGCTGAGATGGATCTCATTCATCAAACCGCCGCTATCCAGGCGTATCAGGAGGAACTGAAAACGGCTCAGCTGAGGGCGGGCCTTACGCAGGTCGTCGGCCAGGGCGTCGAGATCACCCTCGACGATAATTACGTTGGCATGCGGGAAAACCCAGGCGGCGACCCCAACCAGTTTATTATCCATTATGACGATATCTTATCCGTCGTGACCGACTTGAAATCCGCGGGGGCGGAGGCCATCGCCATCAACGACCAGCGTATGGTCGGCACTACCGAACTGCGCTGCGTCGGCAATGTCATTCTTGTGAATACCACGCGCCTGGCGCCGCCTTTCGTGATCCAGGCCATCGGTAACGTATCGATCCTGTGGGATACGGTAGCCCACGGCCGATACAACTATTTACTATCCAATAATTTCCCCGTGGCGATAAACTCCGACGACGAGTTGGTCTTGCCTGCCTATAAAGGCGAAATGCAGTTTGTCCACGCTCAATTGTATTGAAAGGATTTTTTGAAAGGAGAGTCATTCCCTGATGTGGTGGCTAATCCCCGCCGTCGGCCTTCTTCTGGGCGCGTGGTTCGGACAGTTTCTACATATTGAGATCCCCGCGGAGATGGTGAAGTATTTATCCATCGGGATCATGGCTGCCCTTGATTCGGTATTTGGCGGGATCAGGGCGCTGTATGAGAAAAAATTCGACAGCCTCCTGATGCTCTCCGGCTTTTTTACCAACTCCCTCCTGGCGGGGGCCCTGGCCTATATCGGGGACATGCTCAGCATCGACCTGTATTACGCGGCAGTATTCGCTTTCGGCGTCAGGCTGTTCAGCAACCTTTCGCTGATCCGCGTTTACATCATCGACGGCTTACGCGAAAGGGAACGTCTGTACCGCGCCCATCATGGCGACGATAACGACGGGGACGACGACTACGAAGAAATGGAAGACGATGATGAAGACGATGGCGAAGACGATGTAGGGGAAAACGACGGCGGCGACAACGGCGGCGAAACCGGAGAACCCGATCCCGAGGCGGCCGGCGGCGACGGCGGGAAAGGGGATAGCCAATGACCGGCTCGTTAAAAAATATGCTCGCCTTCTTTCTGGCGCTGGCCGTCCTGGGCGTTTCCTTCTCCGTCCAGTTTAAGGCGCGGCAGTCCCCGGAACGGGAGCTTTATCAGCAGAGGCAGGAAAATCTCATCGTTATGATTAAAAACCTTACCGAAAAACGGCAGCGGCTCGGCCTTGAGATGTCCGACCTGGCGTCTCAGCTTTATGACCGCAGAAACGCCCTGGAAGACGAAAGCCTGACGATCAGATCCCTGGAGCAGCAACTGGCCCGCCTCGAGGTCGCCAACGGCGCAAGGCCTGTGGCCGGCCAGGGGCTCGAGATCCAGTTTCAGGCGACCTCGGCCGTGTCGTATACCGATCTCATCGTTCTGGTTAACGAGCTATACGCGGCGGGCGCCGAAGCCGTCGCTGTAGGCAACCACCGTTTAAACGGAAACAGCTATATATTTTACGCGGACACGCCGGAAGGCAGATCGATTACGGTTAACAATAATCCCGTGGCCCTTCCCCTTCAGGTCCTCGCCATCGGGGACGCGTCCAATCTGGAAAAGGGGCTGACCCTTCCCGGCGGTTTTATGGATATGATGATGTATAACAGGATCTATCCGACGCTTCGCCAGAAAGAAAGCGTCGATCTGCCGGCGGTACAGAGCCCGCCGTTGTATTATTATCTGAGTATATACCAACAGCCGCAGTAGACCGTCTTTCGGATAACGCGGGCCCGGGCCGATGACGTCGTATCCGGGACGCGCCGAATCATCGCGTCGGGGAGGAACGGGTACGGATGCCGAATTTCGAAGAACTGTACGAAAAGCACAACGCAGCCGTATACAAAACATGCCTGACTCTATTCAACGACGCGGATTTCGCGGACGAAATAACCCAGGAAGCGTTTTCCAGGGCTTTTATCAAACTAAAGAGCCTGCGGGACGAGAACAGCTTCCCCTCCTGGGTCATCACCATCGCCAAGCATTATGGGTATAACAAAGCGCGTCTGGATCAATACCGGTTCAATAAACTCCCCCCCGACGACCTGCTGGAGCAGGGCTGGGATTTGCTCGGTCCGGACAATACGCGCGTCGAGGATATCAACTATATCCGGCGCTGGATACTGTCGCTGAACGATAACGACCAGCAGCTCGTCCTGTTGAAGTATTATCACGAGCTGAGCGACGCGGAAATCGGCGAGGAAACGGGCAAAACGGCGAGCGCGATAAAACGCCGGCTCGCCTTGTTAAGATCAAAGCTGAAAGAAGCCGTTCGCGCCAAGTCGGAGTGAGACGACAAGATAAAGTAGGGACGGTTCACTTTGTGTCATCCGCCCCTGCTTTGTTATATTTGCTTTAATCAATTACGGCGCCCTGAGCCGCAGACGCGACCCGGGCGGCATAACGGGCAAGGTAACCGCCGACCCCCCTGTCGGGCGGGCCGGGCCATTCTTTGCGCCGCCGTTCGATCTCCGCCTCGTCCACCAGCAGCTCCAGCTTGCGGCCGGGGATATCGATGCTGATTAAGTCGTCGTCCCTGATCAGGGCGATTAGCCCGCCCGCGGCGCCTTCCGGCGATATATGGCCGATAGCCGCGCCCCTCGTGACGCCGGAGAACCGGCCGTCCGTAATCAGCGCCACCGAAGACCCAAGCTCCTGTCCCATGAGCGTAGCCGTGGGCGTCAGCATCTCCTGCATGCCCGGGCCGCCCTTCGGCCCTTCGTAGCGGATGACAACCACGTTGCCCGGCAGTATCCAACCCGCCATAATGGCGGCGGCGCCCTCTTCCTCGCTGTCGAAGACCCGGGCCCGGCCGCGGAAAACCATCATCTCGGGCAGTACCGCCCCCTGCTTGACAACCGCGCCCTCCGGCGCCAGGTTGCCGCGGAGTACGGCTATGCCCCCTTCCGGCCGGAAAGGGTCTTCGAAACGCCGGATGATCTCCCCGTCCGCCCCTTTACGCTTCTCCAGGATCGCCGCGAAGTTGTCGGCGCCTACGGCTTTGACGCCGCCGTCGATGAGCCCGTGATCGTATAATTCCTTCATTACCGACATTACCCCGCCCTTCCTGCCCAAATCCTCCAGATAGACGGGGCCGGCGGGGTTCAGCATACATAGCTGCGGCGTGCCGTGGCTGATTTCATCGATAAACGCCAGATCCAGCGATATCCCCGCTTCACGGGCGATCGCCGGAAGATGCAGCGCCGTATTTGTCGAGCAGCCCAGGGCCATCTCCACCCGCAGGGCGTTCTCGAAAGCGGCCGGCACGAGTATATCCCTCGGGCGCCTGTCTTCTTTCAGCAGCTCCATGACCCGCTCCCCCGCCGTCTTCGCCAGGGCCCGCCTGGCGCCGCTGACGGCCGCGACGGTGCCGTTGCCCGGCAGCCCCATGCCCAGGGCTTCCGTCAGGCAATTCATGGAATTGGCGGTATACATACCCGCGCAGGAGCCGCAGCCCGGGCTGGCGTTTTCCTCTATCTCCCGCATCTGTTCATCAGTGAGTTTGCCTACGCTGTGTTTGCCCACGGCTTCGTTGACCTCGTTGAGCCCCACCCTCGTCCCGTCGGGCAGCTGCCCGACCATCATGGGGCCGCCGCTGACAAATATGCAGGGCAGATTAAGCCGGCACGCCGCCATCAGCATCCCCGGCACGATCTTGTCGCAGTTGGGGATGAACACCAGCGCGTCCATGGGGTGGGCGTTAATCATCACTTCTACCGAATCGGCGATCAGCTCGCGGCTGGCCAGGGAATACTTCATCCCTTTATGATTCATGGCGATCCCGTCGCATACGGCGATAGTCTGAAACTCAAAAGGCACGCCGCCGGCATAGCGGACGCCGGCTTTGACCGCTTCGCCTATCTCCCGCAAATGCTGATGGCCCGGCACAAAATCGTTATGGGAGTTGACAATACCGATAAAGGGCCTGCCCATCTCCCGGTCAGAAATGCCCAGGGCTTTCAATAATGAACGATGAGGCGCTTTCGCCGCTCCTTGTTTAATGACCTCGCTGCCCACCTTTTTTCACTCCCTCATTTGTCTTTTTTCGTACAATCGTCACTTACCTTGCCTGAATAAATAATCCCGCTTGCCTTGCTTATCTTTTTCGTTCAGGCTACGGCGCGGACCGGCCGTAATCCTCGGCGTTTATCATGTAGTACGCTTTGTCCCGAAGGGAAGAAACACCCAGCAGGAGCCCCCCGCCCACCGGTTCCGTGGTTTGCCCGGATATCGTATAAAGGAATATCTCCTCGCCGCTTTGAAAGATAATCGTATCCTCGTCCGCCAGCACGCAGTAGAAATCCCGTTCTTCCGCGAAAAAATCGTATAGCCGCCGGCTTTTATTATCCTGGATCAGATATGGCGCTTCGTCGCCTGCATCGACCGGCCTGCAGAGCAGTATCTTTTCCCCGGGAAAGTAATCAAGGATACGGCTGCCCTTTTCTATCGTATTTTTCCTGTCCGCTACCCTGCCGTCGCCGGACAGATACGCCCTGAGGATATCGTCATTGTCCGCGTAAAGAAACGTATCGTCGCCGCTCCAGGTCAGGTTTATCGCGGAAAGCCCCGTCGCTGTGACATAAGGCTGGGCGAAAGACCTGGCGTGATGGAGCAGCGCCTTCTTTTGGATGTCGATCATCATCAGATCCACCCTGCGGCTGTCGGAGGAAGCCCGGAAAGCCACGGCGAGCAGCCGGCCGTCGGGGGACAGGCGGCACTCCAGAGGGTGCTCGGGCAGGGTAAAGACCGGCGAAAACTCGCCGTCCGGCGCCGAGACCAGGTAAAGGGTCTTATCCCGGGCGTTGTAGCCCAGCAGGTGGTCATAATCCACCCAAACGGGTTCGCGGTAGCATTGCGGTATAGCCAAATCGTAACGCAGGGACGGCAGGGAAAACAACTGTTTCGTCCCGAGGCCGAAGCAAACGGTAAGGCTGTTGCCGGCTTGCAATAACACCCGGCTGTTGATTATTTGAGAATGAAATCCATAAAAACGCTCTTCACTGAATTGATAGATCATGTTCATCTCGCCGGAAGACAGCTGGATCGCGCCCACGTTGGAAGCCTTGCCTGTCCGGAAATAACATGAGCCCAATATGCCGTTGCCCATATTGTCGATGCTCTGATCCAGCGCCAGATGATAGCTCATACCGGTCTGCAGCTGAGTCAGATTGACCCTGAGCTGCTGGGGCGTCATCCATGAAAAAGCGACGATCGCCGGCTGATCTTTAAGGCCGGAGGTGATAGAATCCTGAACGGATACTTGATTGACCTCCTGATTGAACTGGATGATAAATGTCTTCGCGGTATCGGATAAAGCCAGGCCAAAACGGCATTCCTCATAGCTAACGGGCCTCGGCAGGCCGCTGGAGTCAAGCAGGAAAAACTCCCCTTCCGTCTGAGCGTCCAGATGGATGGCGATATTCACGGCGTTTTCCATGGCGAGCGTATTCACGCCGGTCAGCAAGGTCGAAACAGTCAGTTGATAGACGCCGGGCAATATCTCCGGCACATGCAGGCTGATTACGCGGTCATAACCGGGAACTGAAGCGTCCGGCTGATCCGCGCTGTAGACTATCTCCTGGGGGCCCCTGATCTGGATGGCGTTGTGTATCTGCGCGGGGTCCAGGGCGTCGTTGAAAACGAGGTCGAGAAAAAACCCGCCGGCTACGGCAAGGATTTGTCCGTCCTGTAGAGTATATCGCGCGCCGGAAAGCTCCCCGCCAAAGATAATGGGGCGAAGCTCGGCGCTCTCCAGGCTGAGGGGCGCTTTCTCCGCGGGGACGTTGGCTATGGGGTCCGGTTTTGGCTGAACGCCTCCGCAGCCTCCCGCCAAAGGCAGGAGCAGGAATAAAAGGCACATCGCCCCGGCGCCGATATGCCGTAAACGCGATAACTTCATTTATATCACCCTTTTTCCCGATTATCAATCTTCCGGATCGATCAGATAAGCCGTCGCCCTGAATTTGCCTCTCCTGAGGATAGCGGCGACAATGGGGTCGCCGCGGAGGTCGTTGGGTACAAAGACGTCGATAAGGTCGCCCTTCACCGCCCTGCCCCTGTCATGTACCGTAAAGATACAATCCTCCCGGATCGCTTCGAGTACGGGGATATAGTATTGTGTGCCGTAAGGGATGCTCCCGTCGGCGGCGATAGAGCCCGCTTCCGCAATATTTCCCGAAGCGGTATACGGCGGGTTCTTTTTGGAAAAATAAAACGTGACGGATATCTCTACCTGCTCCAGGCAGTTCGGCCATTCTTCCTCTTTCATCGCGGCCAGCAGCGCCTTATTTAACGCGGTAACGGGGGCGGCTAATGTGTCCGCGCCCACGCCCAGGCTTTGGATCAGCACGACGTCGGTCTTCTCATGCCAGCTCAACTTCAGGCCCAGTCGTTCGCCGAGGAAACGCAAGGGTACGTACAATTCGCCATGGGCTTCATACGGCGCCACCGGGAAAGTCCAGCTCTCGTCTCCGCGGACGAGCAGCGGGGAACCTGCCTCCAATTGATACGTATCAAATTTAATCAGGCGCGGCTTGCCGTCCGGACCCGTCTCCAGGCCGCAGCCCGCGATAAGCCGGAAATGCTCAAGCGGGATCATCAGGCAGTCGTCGCGCACCTCCGTCGGCACACATAGAAGAAAATCGCTGTCGTTGATCAGCATATGCGTGCAATGCCTGTCTTTTTTCCCGCATTCCCAGCCGGCTTGCACAAGGGTTTTTCGCGCCAGTTCCTCGTCGCTGACCGCGGGAAAATCGCCGCGCGGGACGCCGAGCAACTGGTTGACCAGTTCCTCGGCTTTGAGCAAACCGGGATCCGTGATAAGGACGGACATTGACAGAGCGGCTAAAATCAACGCGGTAATCACGCATAAGCGTGTCTTTTTTGATCGGTATCGTAACATGGTTCATAATATAGCAGGGAAATGCTGGTATTGCAATGCTAAAAACGGAAGTGTTTGTCTTATTTGCCAATAATTAGATACTGGCGACGCGTCGCAGCGTCCTTGAGCTTTTGCAGACAAAGGAATAGGGCGTTAATATTCTACGCTATGCAGGATCAGCCCCTGGGGGGGGAGGGTGACGCCGGCCCGGGTCCGGTCGCCCAGGCCCAGCAGCACCGGTATCTCCTCCGGGCGCCGCTTGCCCGCGCCTGTTTCCAGCACCGTACCCGCGATGATACGCACCATATGCCATAAGAAACCGCTGCCCCGTACGGTGAGCCTGAGCAGCGGTTTTTCTTCTTCCAGGGCGCAGGAAAAAATCTCCCGGACGAAGGATTTCGTTTTCGCCCCGGCTGCGCAGAACGCACGGAAATCATGTTCCCCTTCAAAAAGGGAAGCCGCCTCAGCCATAGCCGCCGTATCCAGGCCGAACGGTACGTGATAAGCGAAGCGCCGATAAAACGGGCTGGGCGTCTCCCCTCGATAGAACTGGTAGATATATGTCTTTTCCTTCGCGGAAAACCTCGCGTGGAAGTCCGGCGCGGCTTCTTCGCTCCGCCGTACGACTATGCTTTCCGGTAAAAAAGGAATCAAGGCGGGTCTCCAGCGTTCCGGCGGGATAGTGCTTTCGGTAAAGAAATTGATTACCTGCCCCCAGGCGTGAACGCCGGTGTCCGTACGGCCTGAGCCTTCCACCGAAAGGCGCTCCCCGGTCAGCTTGTATATAGCGTCTTCCAGGGTTTCCTGTATGGTGGGCAATCCGGTACCCGCCTGGCTCTGGAAGCCGAAGAAATCCGTCCCGTCATAAGCCACGGTCAGCTTGATGTTCTTCATATCTGTGCTCCGGGTACTTGTGCGACGTGTTGTGATCATCCTATCGCGTTCTATCCGAACAGCTTCAGCCAGTACCGGTCGAGTATGGTAAAGGCGACAAAACATAGGGTGACGGTGAAAGCAAGCCCGTCGCCCCGCCGGTACTTCAGCTGCCGGAGCCGCGTCCGCCCCTCGCCGCCCCGGTAGCAACGGGCTTCCATCGCCATAGCCAGCTCGTCCGCCCGGCGAATGGCGCTCACAAACAGCGGTATCAATAAGGGTACGAGGCTTTTCGCTTTCGCGATGAGGCCCCCCGTTTCGAAATCCGCCCCCCTGGCGATCTGGGCCTTCATGATCCGCTCCGTCTCCTCGATCAGCGTAGGGATAAACCGCAGCGCGATGGTCATCATCATGGCAAGCTCATGAGCCATGGGGATGAAGCATCGTTTCATGACCCTTTCCAAGCCGTCCGTCAGCAGGATGGGCGTCGTAGTCAGCGTAAGCAGGGCCGTGATATTCAACAGCATCACCAGGCGCAGCGCCATAAATATCCCCCGGCGTATGCCTGTATCGGTAATCTTCAGGAACCGCCACTGCCACAACACCGTACCGTCCAGGGTCATGAAGAAGTTGAGGATCAGCGTAAGCAGCAGCAGTATCCACATGGGCTTGAGCCCCTTGAATATCGTTTTGACAGGTACGCCGGATACGGCGATGACGGTGGCTGAAAAAACGAGGAGATAACTGAAGCTCAGCAGTTCTTTGACCATAAATATCCCGATCATATAGAAGAACAGGCAAATCAGTTTCGTTCTGGGGTCCAGCCTGTGCAGAAAAGACTGTCCCGGGTAATATTGGCCTATGGTAATGTCTTTAAGCATGATGTCGCCCCTATGTCCGCTGAGCCGTATTATTCGTCAGCACCTTCAGTATCTCCTCCTGCCCTTCGTCTATGGTCAGCGTATCCTGCCGTACCGCCAGACCCTTCTCCTTCAGCAGCATCATCAGCTTCATGACCTCCGGTACGTCAAGCCCCATGTCAGCCAACTCGCCCGCTTTGGAGAAAACCTGCTTGACCGTATCATCGTAAACGATCCTGCCTTCATGGATCACTACCAGGCGCTTCACCAGCCGGGCGATCTCATCCATGCTGTGGCTGACGAGCACGATGGCAAGGCCCTTTTCGTTCAGTCTCAGCAGCTGTTCGATAATCTCTTCCCTGCCGTTGGGGTCGAGCCCGGCAAAGGGCTCGTCCAGGATCAGATACTTCGGCTGCATGGCAAGCACGCCGGCGATGGCCGCCCTGCGTTTCTCCCCGCCGGACAGGCCGAAAGGGGAGGCGTCCTGAAACCTATCATAATCCAGGTCTACCATATTCATCGCCCAGCGGACGCGGCTCTCCGTCTCGGCCGGCGTCAGGCCCAGGGATTTGGGCCCGAATGCGATGTCTTGGGCTACCGTCTCCTCAAAAAGTTGGTACTCGGGGTATTGGAAGACCAGCCCCACCTTGCGCCGTATCTCCTTCAGGTCCTTGCTCTTGGGCACGACGGGCATGCCGTCCACAGTCGCATGGCCCGCGCTGGGAAACAGGAGGCCGTTGCAATGCTGGATCAGCGTGGATTTGCCGCTGCCGGTATGCCCGATAAGGCCCACAAACTGGCCGCTCTTGATCGTCAGGCTCACGTCGTGTAACGCGGGCGCCGCGAAGGGCGTATCCGGCTGGTATGTATAGGAGATATGGTCGAGGATTATCGGCATTGCAACGCCTCCGCCAGCTCTTCGATAGTCAATATGGACATAGGTAAAGGGAAACCGCTCCGTCTCAGCCGGTACGCCATCTCTACCGCGGGGGGCACGTCCAGGCGCAGTTCTTTCAGCTTTTCCACCTGGTTAAATATCTCGCCCGGGGTCCCGTCCATGACGATCCTGCCTTCTTCCATGACTACGACGCGGTGAGCCGCCACCGCCTCTTCCATGATATGGGTGATATAGACGACGGTTATGTTTTCTTCCCTGTTCAATTTCTGTACGGCGGACATCACTTCCCGGCGGCCCCTGGGATCGAGCATGGCGGTAGGCTCGTCCAGTACCAGCACCTTTGGCCGCATAGCCATGACCCCGGCGATGGCTACCCGCTGCTTCTGCCCACCGGACAGGAGATGGACGGCCCTCTCTTTATACTCCTCCATACCAACGCTGACCAGCGCTTCGTCCACATGGCTGCGGATGAGGGCGGGCTCCACCCCCAGATTCTCCGGCCCGAAAGCCGTATCCTCCTCGACGGAGGTTGCTATCAATTGATTGTCCGGATTCTGAAACACCATGCCCACCTGCTGCCGTACCGCCCAAAAATCCGCCTGGTTCTGACTGTCCAGCCCGTTGACTAGGACCTGCCCCGAGGCGGGCAGCAGTAAACCGTTTAAATGCTTTGCCAGCGTGGATTTTCCGGAACCGTTGTGGCCCAAAATGACCAGGAACTGTCCGTCGGGCACCGTCAGGTCGACGCCTTTCAGCGCCTCGTTTTTTCCCTCATATTGATAATGGAGCTCCCTGACTTCGATCAAGCCCTTATCCTCCCGCATCGCATGAAGTTTATTTTATCATTTTATTTGTTGAAAAGGCAAGCCGCCCGGCAAATCGGCCGTACTTTTTTTCATCCGCCAATTATGATAAAATGGCTTTGCGTTTCAGCATATTTTATCGAGCAAAGGACGGTACGTTACATGAGAATTCTTCTTCGGCTGGCGGTAGAAGCGAAACGGTATAAATGGCTGCTTATCATCTCGGCGGTCAGCACGCTGCTGCTTACGGGAGCGAACCTGGCTGCGCCGCTCATGCTGTCCGATATGATCGGTCTTGTGTCAAGGGGCCTGAACGACGACGGATTGCGCCGGGTCGCGGTTTTGACCGGGACGCTGCTGGGGTTGTATCTGTCCCGTATCATCCTGCGCTACCTCAGCAACTTTATGGCCCACAAAGCCGCTTGGAAACTGGTCCAGGAACTGCGCCTCAAAGTATACGGCAAGCTACAGGGCCTGTCCATGGAGTACTACCGCAACCATCAAAGCGGAGACCTGGTCAGCCGTACCATCGCCGATACCGCTATGTTTGAGCAGATATTCGCCCATCTGATCCCCGAATCCATCACAAACAGCATCACCGTGCTCGGCGTCACCGTCATTCTTCTGATTATCAATACGAGGCTGGCTTTGCTTACCCTGCTGCCCATACCGCTTATCCTGATCAGCGGCTGGTTTTTCGCCACGAAGATCCGCCCCTGCTTCCGGGAAACGCAGGAGTCCCTGGGGCTGCTTTCCGCGCAGTTGGTGGATAATTACTCCGGCATGCAGGAGATACAGGCCTTCGGCCAGCAGGAGAGGGCCAACGAGCTGGTTAATTCCAAAGCCGGCAAATTTACCTATTTCATGCTCCGCGCCCTTAACTTCAGCGCGATATTTCATCCGGGGGTGGAGTTTCTCACCGCTCTGGGCACCGTCTTTGTGGTGGGCTTCGGCGGATATCTCGCTTACCGGCATCAGGTGCAGGCGGGAGATATCGTGGCGTTTATCCTGTATCTGACCTTGTTTTATGTGCCGATAACCGGCTTGACTAATCTGCTGGAGCAGATGCAGCAGTCCCTGGCCGGGGCGGAGCGCGTGATCCATGTGCTGGACGCGCCGGAGACTATCCGCAATAACCCCGGCGCCCTGCCCCTAACCGATCCCCGGGGCTCGCTGCGCTTCGACCATGTGAATTTCTCTTATGTGGAGGGGGTGCCGGTACTGGAGGATGTATCCTTCGAAGCCGCCCCCGGCGAGATGATCGCCGTCGTGGGGGCTACGGGCGTGGGCAAAAGCACCCTGGCCCAGCTGGCGGCCCGTTTCTATGACCCCACCGAAGGCGTGATCGAGATGGACGGACGCGACCTGAGGGATATCGATCTGGACAGCCTTCACCGTAACGTCGCCATGGTGCTTCAGGACACCTTCCTGTTCAACGGGACCATCGCTGAAAACGTCTCTTTCGCCCGGCCTAACGCCGCTCCGGAGGAGATCGAGCAAGCCGCCCGCATCGCCCGTATCCACGAGGACGTCATGGAGATGCCCGACGGCTACCAGACCGTCGTAGGGGAAAGGGGCGCCAAGCTCTCCGGCGGTCAGAAGCAAAGGATCGCCATCGCCCGGGCTGTGTTATGCAACGCGCCCCTGCTTATCCTGGACGAGGCTACCGCCTCCGTGGACGTAAAGACGGAAGCCGACATACAAAAAGCCCTTGCGGACCTTGCCGGCAAACGCACCATCATCGTCATCGCCCACAGGCTGAGTACCGTGCGGCGGGCGGACCGTATACTCGTTTTCCAGGAAGGGCGTATCATACAACAGGGGACCCATCAGGAGTTATCCCAGGTCCCCGGCTTATATCAGGAATTATGTAAGGTGCAGGAGCAGTCTATCGCGGAGGACAGCGCTTTTATCGCCTGACGCGTCTTTTTCGCTTCCGGCGGCGGCCGCTTCCTCCAGATAATCGGTCACGTACGAATGGTACGCTCCCTCATATCTGTCGTTGCTTGCCTTGCCAGAAACGAAAAATCCAGCGTCACCTGATTGCCTATTTCGCTTCCGGCAAAGCAAACGCGGCTTGGCAAAGCGACTTTGGACAGCTTCGTCTCAAATCACGAGATAATTTGTCATGGAAGCCGTAAAGCTGACAGGACGTCAGCTTAGGCGGAACACGACACGATGTCGTGTTGGAGACGTTAGGCTTCTAGTCGCAATTAGCTCGATGATTTGCAGAATCTGTCCAGGGAGCTTGACGAGCTGCGTTTGCTTTGCCGGAAGCGAAAAAGACGCGTCGTTAAGAGTCGGTCATGTACGCGATGATACCTCGCAGTATCGCTTTCGCTTCTTTTTGTATGGTCGATTTCCGGTTCATCCGCTCATAATCCGCGGGATTGCTGATAAACCCAAGCTCAAGAAGGACGACCGGGCACTCTTCGACACGGCACACCGCAAGGCTTTGCCAGCGTTGACCGCCGTCGCGATGCGTAGTGCCGTTGACCAGGGCTTCCCGGAGATATCCGGCCAAAGCTGCGGACTGATCGTGGCTATATAACGCGAGTACCCCCTGATGCTTGCTGATGTCGCTGGCCGCGCCCATGGAGTTGCGGTGCAGGGATATAGCCAGGTCCGGTTTCTTCGCCCGGATGAAGTCCGCCCTGGCTTCAAGCTCCATATTCACGTCTTCGGTGCGGATCATGACGACCTCGGCCCCGGCCGCCTTCAGCTCTTTCTGTAGGGCTAAAGCCAGGTCGAGGTTTACGTCTTTCTCCAACTTGCCCCGGCTCCCGGCCGGCCCCGTTGCGCCGTTGTCCCGCCCGCCGTGGCCGGCGTCCAGGATGATGGTTTTGCCCGCCAGCAGAAGTGGCGTCGGCGCAGCCGCCGGATCGCCGCCCGGGGCGGCCTGCCATCCCGGCGTCAGCAGCAAGGGGTTATTAAACCGGAAGGTCAGCGACTTCTTCGACGCGTCGTAGTTGATATGATAGCCGTACAACCGCCCGGCTTTCTTCAACGGCAGATAGTATACGGCGTGTTTCCCGTCCTGTTTGAAAAGGACGTCCCCGAACAGGGGATCGCCTGCCGTCCGGGTCATGGGCTGCCCCTTCGTCTGATGGAGGGTCAGCCATACGCCGTCGTCGGTGACGTTCACATAGTAAGACGTGAAATAAGGCAGGCCGAAAGTCACTTCCACCCCCAGCGCGCCGGGGGCGATGGCTGCCGAAGACGTTTCGCAGGCGGGAAGGCTTTCGTTTTGCAGGACCTCCACGTTCGGCTTATATGTCCAGTTGCCGGAATCCATCAGATAATAGCCGTTCAGCTCCGCTGTCACATAACCCTTAACGCCTTTCTTCAGGGGCTGCAGGCGATCCGCGTTGGCGGACGCGGCCGCGCGGACGACGGTTTGGTCGTCCTTAGTCATATATACAAGAGGCTTTGCAAGCGGCACGGGTTTGGGTTCCTGTACCGCGCCGCCCCCGCCGCCCGTACTGCCGGAGCCGGAAGGCGAGCGGTTACTATTCAGGACGTAGACGATCTCCTCCTCCTGATGTTGAAAGACAAACTCGTTTTTGCCGATAGCGAGGGGCACATAAACGCTGAAATAACCGTTGACGGTGCGTTCCACCGGCTTGCCGTCCAAGACGAGAGGGTAGCGGGGATCCGCCGAACCGATGATGTAACTGTTTTCCGTGGCGAAAGTGCTTCCCGACGAGGGGTAAGCGATCTTCAGGGGCTGGGCGACCTCCGTATCGGCATAGAAATCCTTCAACTGGTCCCGCAGCCCCAGGGCGTTTTCGGCGATTTTGCTGTAGCCGTAGAAAACGCTGCCGTCGATGGCGCCTAAAGTCCGGTTCAAAGCGATCTGGCTGCCGATCTCCGTGGGTTTCTGCCAGGCGCCTTCTGTGCCGACCCTGTAGGCGGCGTGGCCGATATACAGCTTGACATTGGTGCCCAGGGCGACGCTCCGCCACCAGCGGACAAGGATATCATAGTCGCTGCCTTTCGTGCCTATAGCCCAATAGATCTGCGGCACGATGTAGTCTACGATCTCCTCGGTCACCCAAAGACGGCTGTCGGCAAATATCCTGTTGTGGCTTTCAAAGCCCGTGGTATCGGAACCCAGGGGCGTGCTGCTTTTATTCTGCCAGATACCGCTTGGGGATATGCCGAACTCTACCCCCGGCCGTATCTCTTTGATGGCGTCGTTGACCATCATCATCAGGGTCGTCGTATTGCGGCGCCGCCAGTCCTCGACGGACAAGCCCTCGGGCTTGCCGTATTTCTCATAAGATGCGCTGTCGTTATAGGATAAATCGCTGGGATAAAAATAGTCGTCGAAATGTATGCCGTCCACCTTATACTTTTTGATAATCTCCACTACGCCGTCAACAACCAGCTTCATCGCCTCAGGCTCGCCGGGGTTAAGATAAAGCCTGCCGTCGCCGCAGGCCATGGTCAGGTCCGGGCGGTCTTTCACCGGGGAGCTTACCGGCAGGAAATCATGGGTATTCTCCGGCTTACCCGCCGAGCCCATGGTTAGCCGGTAGGGGTTGATCCACGCGTGGACCCTGATCCCGCGTTTGTCGGCTTCGTCCAGCAAAAACGCGAAAGGATCGTAACCCGGGTCTACCCCCGCCGTGCCTGTCAGGTACTGGGACCAGGGAAAAATTTCCGAATCGTAAAGGGCGTCTCCGTGGGGCCTGACCTGGAAAAACACCGTGTTCAGGCCGGCGCCTTTGGCTGTCTCCAGTATGTCGATCAGTTCCCGCTTTTGCTTATCGCTATCGCCCTGGGCCTTGGGGAAGTCGATGCTGAAAACCGTGGCGATCCACACGCCCCGCATCTCTTCCTCATCGGGGAGATGCGGCGGCTCAGGCTCCGGTTCCCGCGCGGCGGCGTTTGCGCCCTTAGCTTCCCCGTCAGGCGCGTCCTGGCCGGCTGCGAAGAGCCCCGGTTCCCCAGACAGCATCGGCGGCAGCGACGGCAGGCTCAAGCTCGCCCTCTCCACCAGAGGCAGACGCCTTATGCCCTGCCTGAAACCGCTGTAAAGCTCCGGCGCGAACTGCCGCGCTAGGCCAAGGCCGCTTAAAGCGACGATTATTGCGACAATCATGAAGACGCCTGCGGTCGATAGGTTTTTGAACGTTTTGCTCATTGTTTTCCCCTTTTACCCCATCAGCGCCAGGTCATAGGGCGTTTCCTGATAGACATAGTAATTCAGCCAGTTGGCAAAAAAGAGGTTCCCCGTACTTCGCCAGCGTACGATAGGCATCTTGGACGGGTCGTCGTCGGGATAATAGTTCAGCGGCACGTGTATCGGTTTCCCCGCCGCCACGTCACGGTCGTATTCGCTTTTCAGCGTCAGCGGGTCGTATTCGAAATGCCCGGTGATGAATACCTGCCGGCCGCTCATGGCCCTGACGATGGCGACCCCCGCTTCCCGGGACTCCGCGACCAGGTCCAGCTTGTCGCAGGCGAGGATGTCCTTCCTGTCTATCGTCGTATGCCGTGAATGGGGGCAGAAGAAGATATCGTCGAAACCACGCAGCAGCCGCACATATTGGCGGGACGCTTGATGGGCGAAGACGCCGAAGCATTTCTCCGGGAGCGGGGCCTTAGGCACGCCGTAGTGGTAGTATAGCGCGGCCTGCGCCCCCCAGCAGATGTGCAGGGTCGAGTAGACGTTGCTCTTCGACCACTCCATGATGGAACACAACTCATCCCAGTAGTCCACGTCGTTGAAATCCAGATCCTCCACCGGCGCCCCGGTGATAATCATGCCGTCGAATTTCTCCTTTTTGATATCCTCCCAGGTCTGATAAAAGGCGGTCAAATGCTCTTCAGGCGTATTTTTACTCACATGGGATATGGAATGCAGAAAGGTGATGTCTACCTGAAGCGCCGTGTTGCCGAGAAGTCTAAGCAGCTGGGTTTCTGTAGCGACCTTAGTGGGCATGAGATTTAGTATAGCTACCTTCAGCGGCCTGATGTCCTGATGGTAAGCCCTTTCCTCCGACATTACAAAGATGTTCTCGTTACTTAATGTAGTGGCAGCCGGTAAATCGTCCGGTATGCGTATAGGCATAAATTAATACCTCCAAAATTTTATCATCCGTCCGGCAGCGCCCTTTTCGCGATATCACGCCGATATTGGCAGCCGTCGAAGCTGATCGCCCCGACTCCCCCGTATGCCCGATCGACGGCTTCGCGCAAGGTCCGCCCCGCGGCGGTCACGGAAAGCACGCGGCCTCCGGCGGTAACCATCCGGCCCTGCCCGTCCAGGGCTGTGCCGCAATGATATACGGTAACCGTTTGCGGCGCCCGATCCAAGCCCAGGATAAGGTCTCCTTTGCGCGGGTCTTCCGGATATCCGGCGGCGGCCAGGACCACGGTTACACAACTTTCGTCCTTCCAGCGGATAGGCATTCGCTCCAGCCCTCCGTCTGAGCACGCTTCCAGAATATCCATCAGATCGTTTTCCAGAAGGGGCAGCACCACTTCCGTCTCCGGATCGCCGAAACGCGCGTTGAACTCCAGTACCTTGGGGCCTTTCTCCGTCAGCATCAACCCGGCGTAAAGGACGCCTTTAAATGGCCTTCCCTCAGCCGCCATACCGGCGACCACAGGCTCGAGGATTTCTTTGCGCGCCTGTTCCACCAGAGCGGGCGTACCGGCGGGCGCCGGCGCGTAGGCGCCCATGCCGCCGGTATTCGGACCTTCGTCATGATCGTAGATACGCTTATGATCCTGAGCGGTGAGCATGGGTATAACCGTCCGACCATCGGAAAAAGCCATGAGGGAAAGCTCCTCGCCGTCCAGATATTCCTCGATCACTAAAGCGTCGCCGGCTTCGCCGAAGGCTTTTTTATCCAATATGCGCTCGATGGCGTCGTTTGTCTCGTCCATATTTTGGCATATCAATACGCCTTTGCCCGCGGCCAGGCCGTCGGCTTTAACCACCCACGGCCCGGGCAGCCCCCCGGCGAATGCTTTCGCCTTCTCCGCCTCCCCGGCGCGAAACACGGCGTAAGCCCCTGTAGGTATGCCGTGACGCGTCATGAAGTCTTTGGCGAAGGCTTTGCTGCCTTCCAGGCGGGCCGCTTCCTTCGAAGGGCCGAAGGCCTTGACGCCGGCAGCCGCCAGCGCGTCCGTCAGCCCCAGGGTCAGGGGCAGCTCCGGCCCGATCACCACGAAATCTATGGCTTTATCGACGCAAAACGCGACCAGGGCCGGTATGTCCCCCGCCCCGATATCCGCGGTTTCGGCTGCTCCCGCTATGCCGGCGTTGCCGGGAGCGCAGTACAGCTTCTCTACCCGCGGGCTTTGCTTTAGTTTTGAGGCCAGGGCATGCTCCCGGCCGCCGCTTCCTACGATCAATACCTTCATAATATATTTCCTCATGACGGCCGTACCGCCAATGCGGGTAACGAAACGATTACCCGGCGCGCGGCGCCGCCCGCTCTTTCGCGTGCGTACAACACCGATTCAGCCTTAGTGCGTCTCCAGATAATCGGCAATGCAGGCGTCATACTCCGCCGTGTGGCGAAAAGCCTTTGCCGCAAGCCCCGCTTTTATTTCCCAGGAAATAATTCCGTTATCCTTTAACCCGGCGACTACAGCCGCGTAATCCGACGGCTCGACGATCACGGCTACCCGCTCATGATTTTTCGCGGCCGCCCTCACCATCGCGGGCCCGCCTATATCGATCTGCTCTACCGCGTCTTCCCGGCTGATCCCTTCCCTGGCGATGGTTTCGCGGAAAGGGTACAGATTGACCGCGACGATATCGATGAGCCCTATCCCCAACTCCTCAGCCACTTGCAGATGGGCCGGTATAGGACGGGCCAATATGCCGCCGTGTATCTTCGGGTGGAGGGTTTTCACCCTGCCGTCCATGATCTCGGGGAAGCCAGTCACATCCGACACCGCGGTGACTGGAACGCCTGCCTTTTCCAAAGCCTGATACGTGCCGCCGGTGGACACCAGCTCGAATCCCAGCTCCGCCAGCGCGCGCCCGAACTCTACGATCCCGGTTTTATCCGAAACGCTCAGCAGGGCCCTCTTTTTCGCCATCTTTCATCCCTCGTTTTTTTTAGATAAGCTACGCCCATAATCCCAAGTGGCGTTGCTTTAAATAACATAATTCCGCTCGTCCAGTAAATCGATATATACCTTGCGGTCGATTAGGTGTATCCTTCCCTGGGCCATAAGCGTCAATACTTCCGGATACAACTTATGCTCTTCCTCCAATATCCTGGCCGACAGCGACTCTTCATCATCGGTATCATACACAGGGACAGTCCGCTGAGCGATGATAGGCCCCGTATCCATGCCCTCGTCCACAAAATGTACCGTACAACCGCTGAATTTCACGCCGTAATCCAAGGCGTCCTTCTGCGCGGTGAGCCCGGGAAAGGAAGGCAGCAGCGACGGATGAATATTCATAATGGGCTTGCCGTAATCCTTGATAAAATCCTTGCTCAGCATAAGCATATAACCCGCCAGCGCTATACAATCGGAACCGATGCGCTCCGCTTCCTGAAGGGCCTTTCTCTCAAAGCCCGGGCGGCCGCCCTCATTTTTCGGGTCGATCCAGAAGGCGCTTATTCCTTTCTTTTCCGCGAAAGCCAGGGCCGGCGCGTCCTCTTTATTGCTGATGACCGCCCGGATATTGCCTTTTAGATACCCGCTTTCGATCGCTTCCTGGATAGCCATGAGATTGCTGCCCCGGCCGGAAGCGAATACGATGATTTCGAGCATAAAACCGACCCCTTTTATCTTGATAAGCTGCGCTCTTGTCCATGAAATAGCCGGGTTGTTTACATTGGAATTTTTCCTCCGGCTCTATATTAATTATACCTTTTTTTCATCGTCTCCGCAATGTCGCCTTTATTTTTCCGGAGCGGCCAAATGCCTGCGTCCAGCGGTCAGGATAACCAGTGACGCGAGGAAAAGCAGGACGATGGACAGGATCGACAGAGAGCTCCGCCCGGTGAGCCCTTTCGTGATGGAGTAGAGCAGCGGCCCCAGCACCGCGGCGAATTTGCCGAAGACATCAAAGAAACCAAAGAATTCGCCGGACTTCTCAGGCGGGATCATCTGAGCGTAATACGAGCGGGAGATCGCCTGTATGCCCCCCTGTACAGTCCCCACCATGACCGCCAGTATCCAGAACAAGGTAACCGCCACGTTCACGCCGAACCAACCTTGCTCCAGGCCGAAGCCCATAAAAAAGCCCACGACGCAAATAAGCAGATACTCGCAGATCGCCGCCTGTATCATCCGAAGGGCGCCAAACCGCCCGGACAAGGCCGAGAACCATATGGAGCAGGGAAAAGCCACGAGCTGCGTGACGAGCAGAGCCAGGATCATGTTGGTCGTATCCAGGCCTAAAGTCGCGCCGTAGCTTGTGGACATATTGATCACTGTCCCGACGCCGTCGATATAAAAGAAATAGGCTAACACATAGAAGAAAATCCTTTTATCCTTAAAGATTTCCTTCGCGGTCTGTATGACCGAAGCGAAAGCGGCCCGGGCGACGGCCTGGGATTTTGGTTTCTCCACGCCGTAGCGCTGGTGAACGTTTGATAAAAACGGGATGGTAAACAATCCCCACCACAAGGCGGTGAGGGCGACGGAAATCTTGATCGCCAGAGAAGCGCCAACGCCAAAACTCTCTCCGAAGGTAATCAGCGCGATGCTGATCAGGAAGGGGATCGTGCTGCCTCCGATATAACCGAAAGCGAAACCGTACCCCGATATGGTATCCATGCGTTCCGGCGACGTGACGTCGGGAAGGAAGCTGTCATAAAGCAGGCAGCTCCCGGAGAAACCCACATGGGAGAGGGCGTAACCGATCAGCAGAAGGCCCCACTGGTCGACGAAAGCGCTGGCCAGCGTAAATCCTACCCCAATAGCCAGGAACAGGGAAAACAGCTTCTTTCTGTATCCGATAAAGTCGGACAAGGCGCCCACCACCGGCGCGCAGACGGCTACGATGATCATCGCCGCCGAAGTACCGAGCCCCCACCAGTAGTCGCCGGACTGTCCGGCCCCGTCGGCGATATTCGTGAAATAAATCGGAAATACCGCCGCCATCATGATGGTCGCGTATGCTGAGTTTGCCCAATCATACATGATCCAGCTTTTTTCCTCGCGAGTCAGATTAAGTTTAGTCTTTCCGGTCCCCTTCGGTTTCGTTTCCCCCATGTTCACCACTCCCGCTAAAATTCGTTTAATGATTGCTTATTTAACATCGCGCCGGTATTGTCCATATCCAGCCCCAAGCGCCGCGCCGCAAGCCGCGTGACCTCAGTCAGGTCGCCGCCCCGCGAAACCTCGCCCGCCTCGACGCCCGCTCCCCTTATCATATAAAACACCTGATAATCCGGCATATCCAGCGGATAACCATGGTTCGCCTTATGCCCGGACCCGAAAGCCTCGTAGCAGTATCCGGCTTCCGCGCAGAACCCGAAAGCGACGTCCTCGCGGCCGCATTCGCGCATTTCCCTGTCGGTGAGGAAACGGCGGAAGCCTTCGCTGCCGCAGAGCTCTTCGCGCACTACGTCCATCTCCCGCGCGCTCAGACCCCCTTGATGGAAAAAAGCCGAACCGCCGCAACATTCGATGAAGCAGCCGTTTTCCCCCGGCAGATACGCCTCGCCATCCCGCTCCAGAAGCCCGGCGTCCACCAGGGCGTCATTCGGGTCCAAAGTCGTATGCACATTGATTTGGCTGTGGTCGGAAAACACGACCACGTCCCTGTCCCCGCCGGCGGCTTCGAGCAGTATCGCCAGGTTTCCGTCCAGGGAAGCGAAAGCCGTTTCGATAGCGGCGTCGCCTTTTCCGTGATCGTGGCAGATGGAATCGTAAGCCGTCAGATGGATCATCGCCAGCCCGGGGTTATGCTCCCGCAGGATGTCCGCCATGCAGGCTGTGGCGAAGCTGTCCAGGGCAGGCTGGCGCAGCCCGTCCAGGAGCGCCCTGTGCCGCAGGAATAATTTCAGTTGCAGCCTTTTGCTCCCGGCGCGGAGGCTGGTTAATAGCTGGCTTTTACCCGGTCGCGCAGCCACCTCGGGGACGTTATACCGTATGGTTTTTGAATACGCCGTGACCGGCCAGAAGACCGCAGCGGTATCCATGCCCTGCTCGGCAGCCGCCTGCCAGATCGTTTTCGCCCGTATCCCGTCTTCCCGGTAAAGCCAATATGGATGTTTTGCGGGAAAAGGCTCCGTGTTTGATATCGCGCCGTGGCCGCCCGGCAAAACGCCGGTAGCCACTGAGACGTGGACCGGATAGGTGTTGCTTAAAAATACGCTGGATACGCCTCGGGACACCGCGGACTGCCTTGCAAACGCCGAGAAAGCGGGGTACCTCGTTAACGTTTCAAACTCATCGTCGCCTACCGCGTCAAAACTAATGATCAACATACCATAAATAATAGCACATAGCAGGCTATTATTACACCATACACCGTAAAATCAGTGTATAATAATCGCGGAGGATTTGAAACATGCGTAAGTTTACCGTAGTTTTGCTGCTGATTTGCGGGCTTATCGCTTTCGCGTTCAGTTTTTCAGGCAGGATGCCGGCCAGGGACGCCGTTGCCGTCGCCAAGCTATCATCGGATCAGCGTAATCTCATCGATCTACTCACCGTCCCGGGCGGGCGGGAGATACTTCTCTTCGATTTCAGCACAAGAGGCAGTTACGACTCCCTGGAAGTCTGGGTCGAAACTTACCGGGGAGGCGAACTAATAAACTATCCCGCCGGAATAACCCTCTATAGCGATCAAGCGACAAGGCGCAAAGGGCAAATGGCAGTCGTCATCGACCGAAGCCCGGATCTCCGCTGGACGCTGATCGTCGTAGATAACGACGCGAAGGCGATCCACGACGGCCAGGCTGAAGCGGCCCCGAACCCCGCTCTCGCCCGCGCGGACAGTTCTTTAAGCGGCAGGGTGGCTATCGAGGACGGAAAGGAGATTATCCTTTACTCATCGGTATTCATCGCCGGAGAAGACATATCTCCCGCAGAAGCAGGCGGCGGCGATCTTTCCGGCGCTACGTCCTATAGCGTGACCAATGTATATGACACCGAGTCCTTACAGGAAAGGCCGGACCTGCTCGGGGATTACCCTTATGCCCACCTCGTTAAGTGCCGATTCTCGAAAGCATCCGCGCCGGTTCAGTAAATTATCGCTGCGTATCTGAATGGATACCTTTACATACCAGTGATATACCTGGCGCAAAAAGGCTTCAATACGCCTTCATGATAAACGCGGAGACTGCAGCGGCGCAGACGTTCCACATCCAGATTCATCGCGTCCTGAAATACCATTGCGGTTAACGTAAACCCGTGCCTTTTAACGCCGTCCAGAAAGCCGTCGAAGGTTTCCATGCCTTCCTCGCAGCGGCAATCTGTGTCGCCTTCCTCGCAGCAGCAGTCTGTGTCGCCTTCCTCGCAGCAGCAGTCTGCTTCGCCTTCCTCACAGCAGCAGTCTACTTCGCCTTCTTCGCAGCGGCAATCTGTGTCGCCTTCCTCGCAGCAGCAGTCCTGTTCCTGCTCCTCTTCGGGCACTCTGGACCACCGCCTGCCCACATATTCCCTGTTTTGCTCAGCCGTCGTCATTGGGGCGACCGCCGCCAAATCCCTGTAGGAAAGAGGCGATAAAGCGTCCCCGTTCGCCAGAAAGCTGCCGTGGAAACCGCAAAGGGGATGGTCGCATCGTGATGGAAGCAGCGCCGAAAGCGGTATACCGGCTTGCATTGATACAGCGTCCAGCAACTCGTCTAATGTATAGCGGGATTCGTCAGATGGTTGACCCGGATACCGGCCGAAATAGCTGACCGGTTGAAAATGCACGCCCCGTACCGCGGGAGACAAGGACGCCCCAAACCGGATGATCTCTCCGATCTGATCGTCGTTTACCCCCCGTACTATGGTCGGTACCAGCGTTACGCCTATCCTGTATTTATCGCACATACGGATAGCCGCGAGTTTTTCCTGATAAAGGGGCGCGCCCCGCAAAGCAAGTTGAACGTCGTCGCCCACGCCGTCGAATTGCATAAATACAAAAGAAAGCCCGGCTTCCGCCAATGCTTTGACGTAAGTTTCGTCCCCGGCAAGGCGCAAGCCGTTGCTGTTCACTTGCGTATACTTACACCCAAGCTTTCGGCTGAAAGCGATGAGCTCCGGCAGGTCGTCCCTGAGCGTAGGCTCGCCTCCTGAAAACTGGATCAAAGGTTTATCAGATCCGCCGAGTATAACCTCCAACGTTCTTTTTAGTTCGGACAGCGTCGGCTCGGCTTGTCCGTCCGGATCAGCGAAGCAATACGCGCATCGAAGGTTGCATCTCCCGGTGACTTCAAGCAGGACGCAGCATGCGCCCTGCAGATGGCCGCTGCAGCTATCGCAGCGATGAGGGCAGCCGGCAGCCTCGTCGTCTCTGATCTCCGGGATACTGCCCCGCCATTGCTCGATGTCGACCTTATCCCGCCAGACCGGCGTTGAAAATCCGCCGTGATCCGGGCAGGTTTTCATCATATAAGCCGCGCCGTCACGACGCTCGATAATCGCTTTGACCGGTTTCAAGCAAACGGGGCAGACTGAGCGCGTCATTCTGATCGGTATAGCCATAGCAATTCGCTCCATTACATCATCTTTTCCGTGATTTCCGGGACGTCCCCGATTAAGCCCGGGGCGTATGCCCATGGATCAAGGCCCTATATCAATTCGGCTATGTTAAGCATGCGGCGCAGCATCCCCGCGATCTCGCCCCGGGTAACCGCTTCCTTTGGCTTTATCTCGAAAACATCCTGAGAGAGGATATTTTCCTTATAGCAAAATGCGAGCACTCCTCGCGCCCAGTCCGCTACCGTTCGGTAATCTCCAAACTGCGCCAGTGTGTCCCGGATCGTCGTTTCATCAAGGATAATACTCATCCCGCAGAGGCCCGCCGCCCGCGCGACCATCGCGGCCGCTTCCTCCCGGGTGATGAGCCCGGCTGGGTTGAAGGCGGTCGCTGAGACACCGCTGACGAGGTTATACTTAGACGCGATCCCTACACTCTCATAGAACCAGTCGGCAGGCTTCACATCATCGAAGGCGCCCGGGGCGCTTTGGGTCAAGCCCAGGGCCCGGGCGATGACGGACGCGAATTCCGCCCGGGTCATCGTGGCGTCCGGGTCAAAGCGCGCCTCGCTTTTTCCCCCGATGATCCCCCTGGCTGCCAGCGCTTCGATATCGGAACGGTTCTCATGCCCCTGTATGTCACTGAAGCTCTTTCCCGGCGCGGTGACCGGCATGACCCTGATATCTCCGTGCCTGCCGGGGAGTCCTTGCCCCGCTCCTGCAGCCGGGGCGGCGGGAGCCTTGATAAAGTCCGCGTCTATCATATCATATAGGCTGGATAATTTATTTTCCATTCGGTAAATCGCCGTCAAAGCATAAAAAACCTGCTCCGTGGACATTTGATTGACGTCGCCGCCTATGGTTTTCGCGAAACCTTTACCCTCGACGGCGTACTCCATCAACTTGTCCGCCAGGGTACCGCCGTCTATGACGAACCGGGGATCGTGTATCCCCAGCCCTAATTCGCAAAGGGCTACGATAGCTTGGGCTACGCTCTCCACGCTTTCGCCGCTCCAGGCGCCGACCCCGCCCCGCATCAGGGTAAGGCCCCGCAGGGCGCGGCTGACGGAAGTTTTGACCTCAGACCTGTCCTGATATTTCGACAAGGCTTGGAGCGCCATCGCCGTGATATCCGGGTCGGAATCCGTAGCGGTTTGGCTCAGGGCAAAACCGCCGTCGGCAAGCTGTCTGCTTAGTATCTCCGCGATATACATATCCCTCGTCGCCTGTTTCGCGGCTTCCTGATTCTCCGGCACGTCAAAACCGGCGCTGTCCAGGGCGATGAGGGCGTAGACGGGGCCGTTCAAGCCCTGCCATATGGTTTTCTCGAAGTCGCCCAGAGGCGCCGTCAAATCGTAGCCAGCCACATCTCGCGGGTCGAAGCCCGCCGCGGTTAAACCGATGACGACTCTGGAGTACTCCGTATACTTACGCTCGTCGAGGACGCCTTTGTTATCTTTTACAAATTTCTCCACGTTTCTGTAATATTTCTCATAATAGGAACGCGGGACCGGATACCCGCTCCGCGCCAGCCCGAACACAGCCCAGTCGCCGCCCACCATATCGATTCGCGGGTCGTCTACCGTCCGGTATATATACTCCGCCGTGCTCCTGAGCGCAGCGCCGACGTCCGCCCCCGCCGCCGCGCCGGTCGGCCCCGCCGCGAACCCGGATGCGGCCAGGCCGATAACCAATGCGAACGCCAAAATACGCGAACTAAACTGCCCCATAAACCCCTCCTGATACTTTCTGATTTATGCTTCTGTACCCGACGCCTGTATACTTTCGGAAAAACAAAGCCCGCAGGAAACAAATATCATACGAAATTGTATCTTGCGGGCTTTGGATTCATTTGCCTTCCTTATTTACTTAATCGTTCCACATACCGCGTAAGTATCGCGGCAAACTCCGCCCGGGTAGCGTTGCTCTTCGGATCGAAGAGGTTGCCCGGCTTCCCGCTGAGCAGGCCCTGTATAGTCAGCCTGTTTACCGCGTTTTTCGCCCAATCGTCGATGCTATACCAATCGGCAAACATTCTGTCCATGAGGATATCCTGCGGGATTTTGCCTGTACTCAACTCGTAATTCAACAGGATAGCCGCCATCTGCTCCCTGGTAATGTCGTCCTCGGGGCCAAACAAGCCGCCGCCGTAGCCGGCAACGACGCCTTTTGAAGCCGCCCAATTCACCGCGTCATAATAATACGCGCCTTCCTCCACATCGGAGAACTGTCCGCTGCCTTCCGCCGCGGTTACCCTTTCGTCCGGGCTCCCCGCCAACCGGTAGAGCACAGTGACCGCCATGCCCCTGGTCAGCGCCATATTTGGGCTGAACAACGTCGAATCCGTCCCCGTCATCAAGCCGTTCATGTAGACATATTTGACTACGTCGTAGAACCAGTCCCCCGCTTTGACGTCGGCGAAGGGGTTGAACCAACCGGCGTCGGCTTCTGCCATCGCCGCGACGCCGATGAAGAACAGGGAGAAGTGCGTTGTGGTAAATACGAACACCTTATGCTCGGCGTCATAATGGGCGTTTTGCATAGGTACGGGGTTCCCGTCGGCGTCGAGCCAGTATACCGTCAGCGCGGCAGGGTCGGTCCCCGCGGGCAGGTCATAAGGAAGCGTCACCGTGACCGTCCCGTCGAAGTTGTGGATCGCGTTATCGCCGACAGTGACGGCGAGATTGAACACGGGGCTGTCGCCGACGATTTGTTGGATATCGGCGTCAAGAGCCGACACGTCCACGGTTTCCATGAGGAACGTCACCGCCGCGCCGCCATCTATCCCCTTCGCAAGGCCCGCAAGGGTCTTGGCGTCGAAGGTCAGGGCGGCGATCCCGCTTTCGATAGTAAGCTGGGCGTTGCCCTCGTTCGCCTCGGCGATGGCTTTCAGGCTCTCCGCCTTGATCTCCGCCTGCACGGACGCCGCGCCGGCTATGCCGGTAACGCTGACGACTACTTCCGCCGCCGCGTCCTTATCCGCGGTGTCTTTCAGCTTATCTAAAGCGTCCTTGATAGCGTCGGCGATTTTCGCGCTGTCAACCACCGCGACCGCGGTGTTGCCCGTGACAGCAGCGGATACGGATACGGTGGAGGAGACTGTATTGTTATCCTGTGTAGCATAGAAATCATCGCCGGAGTATCGGCTCGCATCCGGATCCTTTTTGAAGTCTAACGTATAGTAGAGCAGAACCGTATCGCCATTCTTTATCCGGACGCCGTTCATTCCCTCATCGATCAGCTCGCCGTTCACTTTATATAACCAACCGGAATTAGAGCCAAGGGTAAATTCCCTTAATGGTTCGCCATTAGGTCTCGTTACGTATCTAACGTAACCGCTATAAGCGTCTTTTTGGTCATAACCCGAGGCTTCCAGCGCTTTTGAGACAACGTCCGCGACCGTTGATTGATTGGTTAATCCATATACTTCCTGCCTGTATATCCATATCTCCTCGTTAAGCGTGTCGCGATCCATCCCCTGTAAGTTAAAATAAACAACAAATTCATCATCAGGGTCGCCTATGGAGACAGCGCCTACCCTCACCCTGCAAATAGGTTGAACAAGATCGGTAGAATTAATGCCATAGCTTCCAGCCCTTTTCGCACTGACCGTATATCTGCCGTCTCCCGGGAAGGAAATCGTCGCTTTCCCGTCAGTATCTGTAGTAACTCCATGTCCGACTTGATTGCCGGCAGCGTCCTTGATTATTATATCAGCCCCGGTTATGGGATCATAGATATCACCCTTGCCCATAGCCATCCATGTATCGATCCCGGTGAGTATGAGGGTCAGCGTTTCGCCTGACGAGAGGCTCGCGTTCGCTTGATTAAAGCGGGTAAAGTATACAGATTCATAATAGCTGCTGAAGAACATAACGAGACTGTCGCCTTCCGCCACCTGCGTTTCATTGAGGGCCGTCGTCGGAATCCCCCCGTTTATCGCGTACATCCAGCCTGTCCCTATATCATAATCACTGTCAACGCCAAGAATAGAAGAGACATATCCGTAATACTCCACAATGCTTTTGTCAGGTTCCTTACCATTCACATAAAGAGCCTCGTTCAGGGCGTCAAGATGAGTTCCGCTGAGCCGGACAGAGGTCTCCGGTAATACAGTTACATCGTGATACAGGTCCTCTATACGAACCGTCAGGTTTTTTGGTACGCTTGGATCGGAAGGTGTTGTACCGGAGCCGATTTCTCCTTTCAGCTCGGTACCGTCTCCATCCTGAGGGCCGAAATGATAGATATTATATGCTTTTTTTCCTTTAGCGATAAATCCCTGGTATGCCGCCAGCGCACGGAATCCCTGCTCGGTAGCTAATGAATTCGCTGTCACTCCATTGCTATAGCCGAAGAGATTATCACTTGTCCGGAACGCCAAAAGACCGTCGATTAAGTTGTTTCCATTTTTTGTGAATTCGCTGGTCCATAAGCCTTCGGCAGCGCCGATCGTCGAGAGTGCGACAATAACCATCGATGTCGCGTTGGAGTTTCCGTAATGACCGTCTTCATTTTGTTCGGCTGATAAATAAAGAAGTGCGTTTTCTACAGCTTCTATGACTTCAGTGTCGGCCTCAGAAGCCAGATAAAAAGGCGCCAGAGCTGTTATGGCCATTGCCGTCGTGTCCACATCCGGCGCTTCCCCCCACATAGCCCACGCGCCATCCGGAAGCGCGTGATCAAGTAGATAGGTGATATAATCTGATCGTTTTATTCCTAATGCTCCATCAGCATAATCTCCGCTGTTCAATGCGATCAAGCCAAATATCGCTTCATTAACTGAAGTTACCGACCAGTTTCCTCCGACCTTGCCAATAAAATCCATGGTATCAGAGGTTAAAACGCCACCCGAAGATACTTTAGCAGCATCCACGCCCAGAGCGGTAAGTGTGATGATCTTTCGCTGTAAATCGGTCGTCCTTCCATAGACATATGCTTCACGGGCGTCTTCAAGGATCGTTTTGCCGCTGGCCAGATCAGCATTACCCAGGGCAGCCAGAGTCATTGCGGCCCAGTCGTCCGCAGTCCCGGCGTAATGCAATATGAGTGAATCCAGCATTCCCGCGACGATATCATCCACATCATCCGCGGCTATCGCCGCAGGCAGCGTCGCCAGCATCATCAATACGGCCAATAGCAGCGATACGGTTTTCTTCAACATTCCTTTTTTCATGTCGCACCTCTTCATTTTATTGATTGAATAAAAAACGCCGGAAGCCCGAAGGGCCCCGACATAATCTAAAAAAATAAATTATACCCGCCCAGCCTCAGAGGCAGCATACCGTCTCCCGATAAAGCCTGATTCAGGCTTTCCGTGAAACTCCTTCGGCTTTCTGATGAAAGTATCCCGACTCGCCCCTTCGCGGTACGCGCCTGTATCGGGCTCGATCCGCTTTAGGGTTTACGGTTGCTGAGACAGCGCCGGCTTGTAACCCGGAGGGGACGTATCCCCCTTTGACTTCCTCTCAACTAAGCCGATAACGATTTTTATTAAGTATATCGACTATACCCGTTGGTGTCAAATAATTATTTACAGCATTCCATAGTCGTTGATCGTATGCTTGATCGTATCTCAGCCAAGCCGCATCTCTATATTGTCCCGGCCCAGAAACGCGAAGGCCGCTTGAATGATTTCCTTGCCGCTCCCTTTATATTTATCGGCGTAACCTCTGTCCGCCAGCTGCCTGACGCCTTCATCCAGCGCCTTTTCATAAAGCTTTCTTTTTGTCTCCTCGTCAGCGTCGGGAGCGCAGTCCTCGTACTTGAATTCCAGGACATAGACTTTATCCGCGATTTCCAGCACGGCGTCGATCCGCCCCATAGACGTGGCTACCTCCGCGTTTGTATCAAAGCCAAGGAGGTTCATCATCGCATAGAATAACGAATGATAGTACGCCTCCTGATGGATGTGTAGCTGATAGGGGATACCCGCGTAGAGGGATTTTAGGATCGTCAGCATTTGCCGCAGATCGCCCTTTTGCAGCGCGTCCAGTATTCTTCGGTACGCGGTCCCGGCTACGGCGTATTCCTGTTCCGTCAACTCGGCTGTCAACTGAAGGTTGAATGTCTCCCTGACCTCAAAGTTCGGTATTTCCAGCAGATAGGAGGTAGAGCCCAGGCCGTGGACCACTTCCTTTACCGTAAGGTACCCGGTCTGAAAAAGCAGAGGCGCCGCCTGAATGTTTCCCACGTCGAAGTTGTCCATCTCCCATTCGCCCATGATAAAATCCCTGACCTCCGCGTAGGCGTCCGGGTTTCTCTTGATCATATCCATCAGGAATTTCGGTGAGCCGCTGGAATACCAGAAGCTCGCGAACCTTTCCTGGGCAAAAAAGCTGAGCAGCCCGAAGGGGTTGATTACCCGCGTTTGTCCGTCCCAGGAGTAACCGTCGTACCATGCTAATATCTCGTCATGCAGGTTATCGAAACGCTTGAAGTAGGGCTTGAGCGCCAGGGCTTCGATGTATTCATGGAAATGCTTATCCAACTCTTCGACAGGTATCCCGCAGATATTCGCGTACTTCTCCAGCATGGTGACGTCCAGCAGATTATTTAGCTCGGAGAAGATGGACGTTTTCGTAAATTTTGACACGCCGGTGATGACGGTGAGCCGTAGGTACGGATCCAAGGATTTCAACACGCCGTAGAAGCTCCGGATCACCGCACGGTTCGCCTCAGCCGCTTCCACATCGAGGAGATGATCCAGAATCGGCTTGTCGTATTCGTCGATGAGGATGACGACGCCTTGATTGTACTTCTTATATAAACCGATAATCAACTTTTTGTATAAATCCGACGGCATACCGCCTGCGATGTCCAGCCCCTCTTCCCGGGCGCGTTCGGTTAGTTCGTCGGACAGGGAAAACTTGAGGGCTTCGGGCGTCTCGTTGGCGATATTGCTCATGTCCATCCTGAGTACCGGATGCTTCGGGAAATGATAATCCGAATCATAGATCCAAAGACCTTTGAAAAGCTCTTTATCTCCACTGAATACTTCGCTTATGGTATCCAGCAGCAGCGATTTGCCGAACCGTCTGGGGCGCGATAAAAAATAAGAACTTACGCCATTGAGCAGGCTATAAATGTATTCGGTCTTGTCGGCGTAAACGTAGTCGCCCTCTATAATTTTACGAAATGTTTGTATCCCTATGGGTAGTTTTTTCATCGACGCTACTCCCCTTTGCCGGGCTTTTTCACAGCGGGTAAACCGTTGACTCTATCATACCATAAATGTCATTCCGACGGCATTCCTATTTCATTTTTATTGATTCCCCATGGTAAGCGGCATATAATAAGAGTTGTTGCCGGAATGAATTGATATCTTTATCCAACGCTGAGCAAGGCGGTGAACTCTATGTACTATTTCATTGTCAACCCGGTATCCGGTACGGGTAAGGCTGCCGCGGCCGTGCCTATTATCGAGAGCCGTATGGGCGAAAGCGGGCAGGATTACATCATTCTCTATACAGAGAGCGATAATGATTTCGATAGAATCTCCGGATTGATCAACGTGGACAAGGCCCAAGCGGTAGTTTGCGTCGGCGGAGACGGGACGATACAGCAATACGCGGGGTTGGCCGCGGGGCGGGACGTCCCTTTCGGCGTGATCCCCGCGGGCAGCGGGAACGACTTTCTGTATTCCCTGCAGGAAGCGGTCGACCGGGCCGGCCACGCGTACGCCGCGACGCCTGACGACTTATCTTATACCGGCAAATTTCCTTCGTTCGAAGAAAAAGTCCTTTTCTTTACAGACAAAGTCCTGAAAGGAAATACGGCGCCGGTAGACGCGGTAGCGGTGAACGGGACGCATTACATCTTGAATATCGCCGGTATGGGGATAGATATAGAAGTATTGAAAGACGCCCTGCCCTTGAAGAGATTCTTTGGCGGCGGGGCGTATTTATTGTCCCTGATGAAAAACGCCGCGACCTATCGCCCGGAGGAAATCACCCTCACGGTAGACGGCAACACGGAGAAGGATAAATACCTGCTTCTGGCGATTTGCAACGGCGCGTATTACGGCGGGCATATGCGCGTAGCGCCGCCGGCGGCTATCGACGACGGTTTCATCACCTTATGCAAAGTCCGGAAGATGCCCCGGCTGAAGCTGATGGCCCTTTTCCCCTCGGTCAAACCGGGCAGGCACGTCAGGTTCAAAGAGGTCTCTTTCACGGATTGCTTATCGGTAAAACTTGAGTTTGAGGGGACGCGGACCATCAATCTGGACGGGAATCTGCCCGAGTTTGAAAGCCCCCTGACCTTTGAATTGTTAAGGGGCGCCGTCCGCTTTATCGTGTAAGGCGGGAAACCGCCGCCGTTGTGCCATCCGCCATGTCCCTGCGTCACTCCACCAACCCGTATTTCAGCTTGATGCGATCCAGCTTTTCCAGCATGGGCTTGGCGATAATTGCCAGGAATGTGACCGTCGCGGCGGCGTGGACCAGGTCGAAAGGTATGCCTTGGAGATAGGACGCAAGCAACAAGGTCAGGGTGGGATGGGACTGGTATATCATCACCGTAGCCGGGTTCATGATGCCGCCGTAAACGAGCACAGCCGCAAACGCGCCGAATACCGCCAGGGAAGCCTGCGTCCGGCGTAGTAAGCCTTTGCGGAAAAAGACGCCCGCCAGAAAGCCGATGACGCCGAAGGCAAACATCTGATAGGGCGTCCAGGGGCCCTGCCCGAAGAAAAAATTACTGACGAAGCCCGTCATGGCGCCCACCAGGAAGCCCGACTCGCCGCCGAAGGCTACCCCCGCGATGATGACCAGAGCAACTACCGGCTTGAATTGGGGCAGCATAAAGAAGGCTGCCCGCCCCGCTACGGCGATGGCGCACAGGACGGCGATGATCACCAGCTCCCGCGCCTGGGGTTTGCGGCTCTCGAAGACCAGGGCGAAGGGCAGCATGGTTTCCAATACGATGAGCAGGGATACAAAGTAATACTTGCGGTCGCCGAAGAAGAAGGCGCCGATATAAATCGTAAGAGGTATAGCCAGAAGTATCATAGCGGCTGCCACCGCCGTGCGCCTGGTCAGTTTGCCTTTTTGTATAGCGGCGAGGGGCGCGGCTGGCTTCTTCTCGCGCCCGTAAGACAGCGTAAAGGTAAGACCGACGATCTCGGCGGCCAGGGCGAGCATGATGCCCATGTAGAGGGGGGCGCCTTCGTCGGCGATGGAGACGGCTTCACTGCCGCCGCTGAGGAAGGTCTTCAGCCCTTCGAAGTGCAGAGCGGCAAACGCGATAGTCAGCGCTATGGCAAGAATAATCGTCACGGCTGCGGCTCTACGGCCCGGGGACAGCTTCGCGCCGTCCTTCACCGGATGCAGCGGTTCGGGCAGGATCTCATACTTCGCGTCCATATCGATGACTTCCGGCGCGGAGGGCGCCCGCCCGCCCAGGGCGCGAATGACGTCCCCGGCGGTGACGGCGTCCGGCAGTACGGCGCGGGCCATACGGTTCGCGCTGGTGGTGTAGAAACTGTTGCCGGAGAAGAAAGCCCCGGGCGTGTTCTCCGCCACTACCGCCCCGTCGAAGAATAAGGCGCAGCGGTCGGCGTACTCGGCGCAAAACTCCACGTCGTGGCTCGCCATCACCACCGCTACCCCCGCCGCCGTCAGCCTGCGGAGGATGACCGCGAATATCTGCTTAAATTCCGCGTCAAGCCCCTTTGTCGGCTCGTCCAACAGAAGTATCCTGGGCTGGAGCAGGAGCACCTTCGCCAGAGCCGCCCGCTGCTGTTCGCCCCCGGACAGGTCGTAGGGATGGCTGTCCAGCAGTTCTTCCAGTTTGCAGAGCTTCACCATCACGGCAAGCCGCCTCTGTTTCTCTTCCTTAGGTATCTTCCGTCCGGATAGCACCTCAAGCAGGTCTTCCCGGACTGTTTTCGCTACAAACAGCGTCTGTGGGTTCTGGGGCAGCGTATAAACCCCCTCCGCCGCCTCCGCCTTGCCCCGGTACGGCTTATGCAGCCCCGCCATGAGGGACAGGGTGGTCGTCTTACCTGTGCCGTTGCCTCCCAGGATAGCCGTAATCTCGCCATAATTCGCCGTAAACGTAAGCCCCTTAATTACATCGGGCATGTTCTTCTCATATTTGAACCATACCTCGTCCATATCGACGGCCACTACGCCCCGCCCGGCGGATACCGGAACGCCGCCTGCTGAAGCGGGCGTCATATCCGGTGCGCTGTCACCCGAGGCAAACGGCGTATCCGGCGTTTCCGCAGCCTGCGCCCCTGGCAGCCGTTCTCCAGCTGTCCGCGCGGCGAGCCAGTTGGCGCCGTCCCGGACCGTGACCGGGCACTCGTCCCCGCTGCCGCAGGCCGCCCACACCCGCATCGGCGTGGGCATGGCGAGAAACATACCGTGGCTTTGCCCCCGGAGAGCAAGCCCGGCGTCTCTGGGCGCCCCGTCGGCGATGATTCTGCCCCTGTCCATGACTACCGCGCGGCTTGATAAGGGGAAGGCTTCCTCCAGGCGGTGCTCCGTCAGGATTACCGTTATCCCCAACTCCCGGTTGATCTTGCCCAGGGTGGCGATGAATTCCCCCGCCGCGATGGGGTCAAGCTGGCTGGTCGGCTCGTCCAGGATGAGGGCGGAGGGCTGCAGCGCCATGATTGACGCCAGGGCGAGCAACTGCTTCTGCCCCCCGGAGAGCTCCGTCACCTGCTTGTGGAACCAGGTCTGTATGCCGAAAAAACTCGCCATCTCCGCCACCCGCAGGCGTATCTCAGGCGTCCTGACCCCCAGGCTCTCCAGGCCGAAAGCCAGCTCGTGCCATACCTTATCCGTGACGATCTGATTCTCCGGCGATTGAAGTACGAAGCCGATCTTCGCCGCCGCGTCCCGGTCTGACAACCCGCTCAAGGGCGCGCCTTCAAAATGTATCTCGCCGGTTTTCTCCCCGTAAGGCGCGGTGGATGGCTTAAGCTGACGCAGCAGCGTCGTCTTGCCGCAGCCGGATGGTCCGCAGAGGGTGACGAACTCTCCCCGTCCGACGTCCAGGCTGACGCCGTCCAGGGCGGGCTGCTCCCTGTTCGGATAAGTAAAGGTCAGATTTTCAATACGATAAATCGCCAGGTCCATACTAGTCCTCAATAAACGCGGCTAAACCTGCCGCCAGAATATATCCTCCCGGATATTCATGATCAGCGGGAAAGCGCCTAACGCGAAGTAACAGGCAAAGACTAATATCGCCGGCGCGCCCGTCCACTCCCCCCTGATCGTGGGGAAGTAGCGGAAGCGGTAAGCGCCCAAAGCCGCGCCCCCCATGACGACGCCGGAGCAAACCAGTATATAGGTCAGCGCGAAAGCGTCCCGCCTGTCGAAACGAAATATAGAGAAGGCTGTCCGCCCCGGCAAGCCGTAACCCCGGCCCTTCATGCTGTCCGCCGTCTCTATGGCGTTCTCCAATGCCCATGTCACCATGATGGACAGTATCTTCACACCATGCCTCATTTTCCTCAGCAGGCCCCCGTCCGACACGTCCCTGCCGATGCACTTCTGAGCGTTTGAGATCACGCCGATCTGCGCCCGGAAGCGCGGCACAAAACGCAGCGCCATGGAGAGGATCAGGGACAGCGCCGGGATGAGGCGGCCAAAGAGATAGACGAACTTATCGCCGGACATCACTTCATTGAAGCACGAAAACCAGGCGATCACAGTAATCAGCATGACCGCCGCGGAGAAGCCGTATACGACGCTCTCCAATGTCAGTGGGTTGCCGGAGGGTAAATACGTCAGGATCGTCTGCCCCTGATGGTTGAAAGCCGGGTTCAACAACGCGGTCATAATCAGCATGGGCAGCATATATACAAGGCTGAAGCGCAGCGCTTTTTTGCCGTTTATGTAGATGGAATACGCATACGCGTTCATCATCGATATGGCGAGACAAACCGGATGGGTAAAGAACATGGCGAACCCGATCACCGCGATGAAATAAAGCAGATTGATAAACGGGTGGAAGCCCGCGAATGTATCGCTGTACTCGCTCCCCCCCACGCGCCTGACGGTTTTTTGTATATCAATCATCGATTTGCAGCCCGATGACCCAACCGCCGCCTACGTCCCTGCCCAGGTCGCAGGTATAGACCCATTCGATAACGTCGCCGGGTTTAAGCTGATACCGGGAGCAGCCGTAATTAGGGAACCAGCCGTTGACCTTATACATCCAGCCGGAAAGCTCCCCCGTATCGAATTCATACAGGTTGTTGACGTCCAGGATATACGCGGAGTTGTAAATAGGCGTATTGCGGAAAGACATATGGATCTTCGCCCGCTTCATCTCCCGCTGGAACACATTGAACACGCTCTCGCCTTCGTAGGCGGTCACTTCCGTCTCGGGGAAAATAATCCCGTCGTCGGGTACGAGCTCATGTTTTTCTTTGTTCAACAGGTTTATATTATTTAATATCGTGTCACATCTGACGGAAATCGTCACGGTAAACGAGTCGTCCCCCGCCGTCATGTTCTGTGGTTCTACCGGGAGCGGTTTGCCTTCCGGTACCGGATCGGTGAGATACTTATCTTTGCCCGTCTTCGGGTCAATCTCCATCTTTGGCGCGTCCGCTTCCGCCGGCGCCGAAACCTGCGCGGCTGTTAATGGCGTCTCCGCGCCTTCGGATGGATCGGCCGCAGAGGCGGGAACGGCGTCATCGGGGATCACTGCAGCCCCTTCGCCGGTCAGCGCCTTTGTCTCGCCGCTGTCGGCCCGCGTTGCCGCCGCGAGCCCCTCGGCGGGGGCCTCTGCGGATGAAGCCGCGCCGTGACCCGCCGCGTCCTGCGTACCGCTCACGTCTCCGGCTTCAGCCAAAGCCAGCGCGGGAGGCGTATCGCCCTCGCCGACGTTGTAGTTGCCGCCATAGAACCAGGCGCCGGCCAGAGCCGCCAGAATCACCGCGGCGGCGATAATTTTGTTCTTATACCTCATCGATGAAGCAACTCCTTAATAAAAAAGCACGCCCCTCTATACATGCAGCGGAGCGCGTGCTATGATTCGACTCGATGTCGCTCCGTTCGGGGAAGCTGCCGGTTTATCGTAACGTTCCTGACTAATCGGTTATAACCGCATCACAGTGACCCGCTCGCAGGGATTCTCACCCTATTCCGTTACCGCGCCGTGGGATATCAGGCGCGCCGTAAAAGCATTTTTATCTGATAAAACATTATCATTATTAAGTCTTAATGTCAATACGCCGGTATCTCAACTGATCAATACCAACGCGACATAATATACCCGGTCGGGCCGGAAAGCATACTCCAGTCCCGCTTTTTCGCACAACTTACCTACGTCTATACCGTAAGCGGACAGAGAATTCATCCGGACGTCCGGCTTGACGCAAGGTTCCGGATACGCGCAGGTATCGCAGAATATACAGCCGCCGCTGGAAAGCGCCAGAACGTCCATTTGCCCGGCGCAATACTTCTCGATGAACTCCCGCAGCCGCAGATTATGCTTGCGGTTGAGCCCTTTATAGTCCGCGAATAACGGTTTCAGCGCCGATACCGATTGCAGCAGCAGGCCCCGGCTAAACTTACCGACCCTCTCCGCGCATTCCTCCAGGGTCCCGCAGCCCGGCGGGCATACCCAGTTGCTCCCGTGGTTCGGGCAACCCTCCGGGTTGCAGTATTCGCGAAGCCGCGCCTCGCACTCGACCGTAAGGCCATCCAGCATGACCGCATGGGTAAAACCTGTGGAAATCGCGTCGCGCGCTAACTCATCCATGCCAAAACACCTCGCTTACTCATTTCATTCTATTCTCTTTTTGGTTTCCGTACAATAGATAAACAGAAAAAGCGCAGCTGGTTTTAAAAGGCAAAGCCCATCCTACCGCGCTGCAGAGTGAGCTTATTGCCTTTTCGAAGGAGAATATTGGAATCAGGGGCGGACTGCATTTTGTCCGGATAAAGCGAGGAAGGTTGCGTTAGCGGAACGGTTAGCGCCTATCAGCCCCTGTGACTCCCTATCGATTACCCAATCGTCCGGTACATTGCCTCTACGTCGGCATGTCCGGCCATTGTCGATAATTCGTTCATGATCGATCCCGTCCTTTCTTCATCAATACGCTAAATTTCGCATTGTTCTATACTGCGCCAGATCCGCCCCCGGATCCGGGCAAAGCCCGCGCTTCATGTCAGGGCGCGGGCCCTGCCCAATCGAAGGTGTATAAGGCTTCTATCAACGCCGGGCTGAAACCTGATGGATGCGCGTATCAGGAGGTAGCCGCGCCGCCGCTGCTTGCGGCGCGATTCGTTGTTTTCAGCGCCGGGCGATATCCATTAATAAAACGGCTTGTCAATGGGATGTTTTGGTATTTCAGAGCAGATTTGCCTTATCCAGCAGGCGGTACAACATCTCCGCGATTTCCCCCCGGGTAATGGCTCTGGTTGGTTCTATATCCAGCGCCTCGTCGTCCAGTAGCTTTGCGTAATAGCAAAATGCCAGGGGGCTCCGCGCCCAATCCGCTACCGTCCGGTAATCGTCAAACTGAGCCAGAGTATCCCTAATGGTCGCTTCATCCGCAGCCGAGTCCATACCGCAGAGCCGCGCCGCTCGCGCAACCATGGCGGCGGCTTCCTGCCGGGAGATCGTATTGTCCGGCGCGAAGGCTGTCGCAGAGACGCCGCCGACCAGTTCATAGTAAAACGCCGTGGCGACGGAACCCGCGTACCACGCTGCGGATGATACGTCGGCGAAGGGCGTCGCCGTCTTGCCCGGCAGGCCCAGCGCCCGCGTCACGATAGCCGCGAACTCGGCCCGGGTCATGGTCTCGTCGGGGGCGAAGACAGTTTCGGATCTGCCGCCGATGAGCCCTCTGGCAGCCAGGGCTTCCACCGCCTTTTGTCGCCGATGCCCTTGCGTATCGGCAAATGTCTTGCCCGGCGATACGATCTCCGCTTTCTTCACGTCGGCGTGTTTACCCGGCAGCCCGATGATTTCAACAGGTTTAAACGCGCCCCGCTTCACGGCGTCCCCCATACGATACAGGCTGCTTTTCCCGTCCAGCGCCCGTTGAGCCGCGACGAGGCCGTACAATGCCTGCTCGGTAGCCATCTGATTATTTCCGGTGCTGTCGGCTGAGTGCCTGAAGCTGCCGTCACCGTTCCGATAGCTGAGGATATTGTCCACAAGGGTCTTGCCATTCTTGACGAAACGCCCGTCATCCACGGGTATGCCAAGCTCGCACAGAGCCGTAAGCACCTGTACCGCGCTCTCCACTGCGGACGAACCGCTGGAGAATGTGCTCGTGTATCCTCCGGCGCTATCCTGGCTTGCTGAGAGGAAGTCCAGCGCCCTGTCCGTGGCGGCTTTCACTTCAGGCTTACCCTGATACTTAGCCAGGGCCTGAAGCGCCATGCCTGTGAGGTCGGGGTCGCCCCTCTGATTTTTCGTGCTTTCCGACGCGCCCCCCGTCAGGTTCCAGCCGCCGCCTTTCAGTTCTCGGCGAAGTATCTCCGCGACATACATGTCCCGGGTCGCCTGGGTCTTGCCGGCGGGGCAGGCCGGCATAGGGTAGTCAAGGCTGTCCAGGGCGATCAGGGCGAAAATCGGCCCGTTTATCCCCTGCCATATGGTTTTCTCAAAGTCCGCCAGAGGCGCCGTCAGGTCGTAGCCCGCCACGTCCCGGGGGTCGTAACCCGCCGCCGTCAAGCCCAGGATCACGCGGCTGTACTCCGTATACTTCACGTCGTGCAGGACGCCGCCGCAGTCTTTCACATACTTCTCCACCGTCCTGCGATAGCCCTCGAAGTAAGAGTCCGGTACGGTGTAACCGCTCCGCGCCGGGCCGATTACCGCCCATTCGCCCCCAACGGAATCGACCTGGGGTTCCTTTACCGTGTTCAGCACAAATCTTGCCCCGTCGTTGACTGCGGAGTCAAGGATTTGCTTGCTTGCCGCCGCCGCCGGCGAAGGCGCCGCCGTCAAGGCAAGGACCAAAGCAAGGATAAGCGCGCCTGTTGTTTTGTTACGAAATCGTTTCTTCATAACTGATCCTCATGGCAGCCCTACGCTGCGGTAGTTGTAGTGATCTGGATGATGAAGCGCTGCAGGATGGCCGCGGTCTCCGCTCTGGTCGCCGTACTTAGCGGCGCCAGGGCCGTATCCGTACGCCCGTTGATGAGCCCCAAGCCGTTCGCCCACTTCATGGCGCCCTGGGCCCAGGATGATACGGCGCCCGCGTCCGCGTAAGTTTTAGCGTAAGCGGCGGTTGTATAGCTTCCGTCCGCGATGGCAAAACCTTTATAGTTCGCGTAGTTCATCAGGATGGCAGCAAGCTGCTCCCTTGTGATGTCGTCTTCGGGGCCAAATAAATCTCCACCATAACCCGCGACGACGCCGTTTGCCGCCGCCCAGGCTACCGCCCCCGCGTACCATTGATCCGCGGGCACGTCGGTAAACTTGTTGAATTCTACAGACGGCGCCTCTTCCATTCGCCACAGCATGGTGACGATCATCCCACGGGTGAGGTTCGCGTTGGGGGAGAAGGAATCGTCCGCCGTACCCACCATCAATCCGTATGTCTGGGTGAAGGCCACCGCGTCGTAGAACCAGTCGCCCTGCTTCACGTCACCGAAGGGGCTGCCCCAGCCCACAAACCCCGACAGGGGTGTATCGCCGTCCAGTATGTCCACCAAGCCGGGGAACGCGGACAATGGAGCCGCGGCGTCCGCGATGGTGACAATACCTTCGCCGTCGCCACTGCCGGCGCCTCCGCCTCCCGTCGACGGCGTAGCCGGGTTCGTCTGTTCATCCCCGTCTTCGCTGGAGAATCCGCCGCCGACGTCGTCTCCGAGGTCGCGGGTGTAGACCCATGCTACACTATCCCCGTCTTTCAGCGTATAGAGCGAAGCCGAGTAGCCGGGGAATACACCGTTTACGCTGTACATCCATCCGGACAAGGGCCCGTCGCTGAACTCTCCGAAGCCGTTGATCGCCTCGACGTACACGCCTTCATACCGCGGATATGTCGCCGTCCTGATATTCAATCCGGTGCGCTGCAGTATGGAGAACGCCGTCTCGTTATCATTCATTTCTAATTCGGCGAGGGGGAAGTACACGCTTGTTTGTCCGCCCGTCGCGCCGGGGTCGGTTACGCTGATCCATACATGTTTTTGCTGTGCGGCGGGGTCAGGCGCTCTGAGATTGGATATCGCTGACGTCAGCAAACTTGCCGCGTTATCAACCGCCGCTTGTGTTGTATTCGCGTCTGCCGCGGCTGTTTTGGCATTGTTCAACGCGATTTGCATGGCGCTCCAGCTTGCGGATGTATAATCGCCCGCTTTGAGCGCCTCCGCTCTCGCTATTTCAGCGATCAGCGCTGTTTTGTCGGTTTCTGCCGGCGTTACGTTGTCTGTGACAAGTTTGACCGCGTCCCTCATGTCATAAAGTGAATTGCCACTATTGACAAACCGGTCATAGGCCACCAGGGCGTATGCCCCTTGCTCGGTAGCCATGCCGTTTGCGTTTCCGCCGACTTCGTGATTGAAGCAGCCATCCTCCAGATAGTAGCGCAGTAACGCAGCGATCAGGTCGCCGCCCGGCTTTACAAAACCAACGGATTCATCCAGAGGGTCGATCCCCAGCGCGGTCAGCGCCACGATAGCCTGGGCGATGCTCTCCGGCCCGCCGGTCATGGACATGCCCTGGCCCTGGTTCTGGTAGCCCCCGTCTTCCTGCTGCAAAGCCGATAACTTCGCCAGCCCCCGCGCGACTGCGGACGCAACGCCGGCCTGCCCCGTATACGGCGCTAAGGCCTGCAAAGCCATTGCCGTAATATCCGCATTGGCGGCACTGGTCAGCGACCAACCCCCGCCGGGGATCTCCCATGCGAGTATCTCATTGACTAATTCCTGCCGTAGCGCGCTGTATTCCATGTATGGCGCCGTATCCAAGGCGATCAGCGCCCAGATTGGCCCGTTGATTCCCTGCCGCCTCACCCAGCTCATGTCGGAAAACGGGGCGAAAAGATCGCTGCCGCCAACCTCCACCGCTGAAGCGTCGACGCCTAACGCGGTCAGGGCAACGATCAATCTGGCGTTTTCCGTGGACTTATTCGCGTCCAGTTTCGCCGAGTCCTTTCCTTTCAGCAGAGCCTGGATGCGGCTATAGTATCCGTCATAGTAGTCTACATCCTCAAAACCGCCTCGGGCAAGGGCAAGCACTGCCCATTCGCCGCCGACGCTGCCGAATTCCGGGCTCCCCACGCTCTCCCGCAGATAAGCCAGAACGCTTTCCAGGGCTTCCTGCCAATCGGCAATCGGCTCTTCCGGTTCCCCTTCCGCCTCGGGCAATGTGATTTTCACCAGATTCCCCGCATCCCCGCCGCTTTTCGCCGTCACATAGACGTCCTTGGCGCCGCTGCCGGAAAGCCCGGTTAAGGGAAGGGTGATCTGTCCAAATTGGCTCACTGCCATCCCACTGCCGGAGGTATCCATATCGGGCGCCTGGCCGCCGGCTTCGGCCACCGCGAAGAAGTATTCGGCTGGCTTATCGCTGACAAGCGTTACATAACCAGTCGATCCGTCCTCCCTGACCCCTTGTCCCGCCGCAAGCAACGGCGGATACGCGACGGCGGCGCTATTGCCCCTGGTCAGCCGGATATAGTAATCCTCTGTTGTCAACTTATCTGCCGCTGTAACGGTCACCTTGACCGTCATGTCCGCGTAATCGCCGCCCCAGGCCACCGTCAAACGCGGTGGGTTTGTACCTGTGCCGGCAGTAAAGGCCAGGGCTGACCCCGTCTCCCGAAGCAAACTGCCGATCGTCGTATTGCTGCCGACGCCGCTGACGGCTGCCGCTGTCATCGTGGCGTCCGCATCTGTAGTCTTCAGCCAGACCCGCTCCCAGGTCGTCGCGTTCGCGATGTGGTAACTATAGGTATTTGACGTGAATTCCTGATAGGCGGCCACTGCGGGGGCCGTGTTGGACTCATTGACCGCCACCGTCAGCCCGGTTACAGGCAGCCCGATATTGACCGTGTAGG
>Ga0082212_10000183_pt1 | contig 92891 bp, 84 predicted proteins | sample TergutNt197P3_FD_71548 | JGI IMG/M metagenome (GOLD analysis project Ga0082212, IMG submission 71548) | Neocapritermes taracua P3 segment gut microbial communities from Petit-Saut dam, French Guiana - Nt197 P3 | ecosystem: Host-associated > Arthropoda: Insects > Digestive system > Gut ...
CCTTCCTCCTTTGTCTTTGTTCGGTTTTCAGGGTGCACTCTCTCTTTGTACTGCTTCTTGTGCAATAGTTGGTGTTGATTACGGTGAGGTTCCACCCGTTCCCATTCCGAACACGGAAGTTAAGCTCACTTGTGCCGACGATACTTGGCTGGAGACGGCCCGGGAAAATAGGTTTTCGCCAACACAAATGAAATGCCGGGGCTCATCCCTGGCATTTCGTTATTTTCTGTAAAAATCCAGGACAATTCTCCCGGTTTTTGCTTTATGTACTTATCTTCAGTGTACGCTCCCCTGCGCTACTGCGTCATTTTGTAATCCTGAGCCTAGCCATGGCACGGGCGAGGGCCAGTTTTGATTGTGTGTACTCGCTCATGCTTTGCTTTTGGCGGAGTTGTTCCTCCGCTCTCAGGCGCGCTTCTTCTGCGCGTCGCGTGTCGATTTCTTCAGGATGCTCGCAGGTCTGCACGAAAATCATCACGCCGTGGTGGTTGACTTCCATAAATCCTTCGGAGTTGACGGACTCATCCCATACGCCGTCTTTTTTTATCTTTATATCCCCGACTAAAACAGGCACGATAAACGGCGTGTGGTCTGCAAGGATCGTGATTTTCCCGTCAGTTGTCTCCACAGTCACCGCTTCGACGTCGCCGTCAAAAAACTCCCGCTCCGGCGTAAGTATTTTCAAATTGAACAACTTCAACATTGCCGTCACCTACTAACTCCTGAGCCCTAGCCCCTGACCCCTAATCCCTAACTCCTTAACTAGTTCTCTCAAAGGCCCTTCGCTTTCTCAAGCACATCGTCTATATCCCCTACCATGAAAAATGCTGATTCGGGTATGTTGTCCGTCTCGCCGCCAAGAATCGCAGAAAGTGAACGTATTGTGTCCGCGAGCGGAACAAAGCGGCCTTTTATACCAGTAAAAGCCTCCGCGACGGAAAACGGCTGCGACAAGAACTGCTGGATGCGGCGCGCGCGGTAGACAGTTTTCCGATCTTCTTCGCTCAGTTCGTCCATGCCGAGTATGGCTATTATGTCATGCAGTTCGCGGTATCTGTTCAAGCATGTCGTCGTACCTTGGGCTGTCTCATAGTGCTCTATCCCGATAATACTCGGCTCCAGCAGACGGGAGTATGATTCCAGCGGCGAAACTGCAGGGTAAATGCCAATTTCGGATATGCTGCGCGAAAGGACGGTCGTTGCGTCCAGATGCGAAAATATGGTCGCGGGCGCGGGGTCGGTCAAATCGTCAGCCGGCACGTAGATTGCCTGCACGGATGTTATCGAACCGTTCTTTGTCGATACTATGCGTTCTTGAAGGCGCCCCAGCTCGTTTGCCAGTGTCGGCTGGTACCCGACGGCTGACGGCATCCTGCCCAGGAGGGCGGAGACTTCATTTCCCGCTTGCACGTACCGGTATATATTGTCAATGAACAGCAAAACGTCGCGGTTCATTTCGTCGCGGAAATACTCCGCCATCGTAAGCCCTGTCAGACCGACCCGCATGCGCGACCCGGGGTGTTCGTTCATCTGGCCGAAAGCCAAGGCGGTTTTCTCTATCGCGCCCGAGATTCTCATATCCCGGATAAGTTCAGCGCCTTCCCTGCTGCGTTCACCGACGCCCGCAAACACTGAGTATCCGCCATGTACGTTTGCGATATTGTATATCAGCTCCATTATCAGCGTCGTCTTGCCAACGCCGGCTCCGCCGAATAGTCCGATTTTCCCGCCCTTTGAATATGGCATGAGGATGTCGATCACTTTTATTCCGGTCTCTAAAAACTCTGTAACGGGGTTCAACTCAGAAAAATCCGGAGGTGCGCGGTGTATATCCCATAGTTTAGCATTTTCGATTGGCGGCCCGTTATCTATCGGGCGGCCCAAAACGTCGACGACGCGCCCGAGAGTCGCAGTACCGACAGGTACTCTGATTCCGTGTCCAGTGAGGAAAATCTCCGTTCCGCAGCAAAGCCCGTCAGTCGAATCGAGCGCTATACAGCGTACGACGCCCTGTTCCGGATGCGAGGCCACTTCCATATGCCTGCCGTCTGAAGTAACGAGCAGGTCGTTTATCTGCGGCTCGCCGCTCCCGGGCTCAAAGCGCACGTCCATCACTGAGCCGCTCACCTTAATCAGCACGCCGGAATTACGACCCTCGTTACTCGCACTATTGTCGATTCTTTTCGTCATAAAATTCTCCGACAGGGGCGAGAGCTTTTTCTATCCCACTCAACACTCTACTCTCTACACTAACTCCTAGCCACTAGCCACTAGCCACTAGCTACTAGCCACTACAACCCCCGTCCTCACTATCTCCTAATTCCTGGTTTCTAGTTCCTACGCGCCGCTGGCGCGTCACCCCTGACCCCTATATTACCCGCAATACTTCCGCTGCGCCTGTGATTTCGGCGATTTCATTAGTTATCGCGCTCTGCCGTGCAAGGTTCAACTGTGTGTTCAGATTCCCGATCATCTCCTGAGCATTAGTCGTCGCTGAGCGCATTGCATTCATGCGCGCGAAGTGTTCGCTTGCGTAAGCTTGTACCATGACTCCGAACACCAGCCCTATCGCGTATTGAGGAACAAGTATGTCAAGCATAGTCTGCGCGGAAGGATGATACATCATCTCATGAAGCGCTTCAGCATCTCTGACGTCGTCATAATCATGCAGCCTTATCGGAAACAGCCTGAACTCAACAGGTTTCCCCTTTGACTCTCCGTAAAACGATGTGTAGATAATATGGACGTCGTCTGACAACTCCTCTGCGTATAAGTCCGTCAACTCGCGCGCTAGTTCGCGGGCCTTTGCTAGCGTTGGGTCCTGGACTATGCCTAGCAGGGTAATGTCCGGCATGATTCCATGCGCATGAAAAAAATCCTCGGCTGTGTGGCCTAATGTGATGAGCGACGCGTCTTGCGTCTCATGCAAGCGTTTGAGCGCATAGTTTAGTATTGCCGAGTTATGAGAACCGCAAAGTCCCTTATCCCCTGATATGACCACAAATGTACTGTGTTTGCGCGGCCGCTCAGTAAAAAATGGGTGCGACACGTCCTGTGACGACGTCAGGATTTCCTTCATCGTCCGCCTGATATTTGCAAAATACAGGCGGTTTTGGTCTATATGCCCCATAACCTGTCTCATCCTGTTGGATGAGACCATCTCCATCGCGCCCGTTATCTTCTTCGTCTGCTCGACAGCGGATATATGCCGCCTAAGTTCATTAGTACTGGGCATTGTTTTTTACCTCATCGACAAACTGGCTGAACAGCCTTTGCATGTCGTATCTGTCGCTTTCGGTTATCTTTCCGGTCGAGTCTATGCTTCTTACTATCGCGGCGCCATGCTCTCTGAAATAGGCGAGTAACACTGTTATCACCTGCTGCATTTCCTTCGGCTCGAAGTTCTCGAAGATTCCGCCCGACGCTGCCAGCAAGAGCGTAACTTGCTCTGAAAGCTTGTAATTGCGGTCCGCAGCTTGCACAAGCAGCCGCGTGAGCCTTTCCCCGTGGCGCAGCTGCGCGGCGGTCGCTGAGTCGATGTCCGCGCCGAATTGTGCGAAAACGGCTATGTCCCGATATTGCGCAACGTCCAGCCGCAAGCTGACAGATACGTCCTGCATTGCTTTATGCTGTGCCGCGCGCCCTACTCTTGATACCGACAGCCCCACGCTGACTGCGGGGCGTTGCCCGGCGTTGAACATCTCGGTTTCGAGATATATCTGCCCGTCGGTTATGGATATCACATTCGTGGGTATATATGCCGAAATATCACCTGCCAGCGTTTCGACTATCGGCAACGCTGTCATCGACCCGCCGCCAAGTTCCGGCGCAAGTTTTGCAGCGCGCTCAAGCAGGCGGCTGTGCAGATAGAACACGTCGCCGGGGTAAGCCTCGCGGCCCGATGGGCGGCGCAGCAGGAGCGACATAGCCCTATACGCGACCGCGTGTTTCGATAAGTCGTCGTATATAACCAACGTATCGCGCCCGTTGTACATGAACTCTTCCGCTATCGCGCAAGCTGAATACGGCGCGATGTACTGCATCGCAGAAGTGTCGCTTCCAAACGCGGAGACAATGATAGTGTAGTCAAGCGCACCCGCTTCTTGAAGCTTGTGCGCAATGCCTGACACAGTTGACGCTTTTTGGCCTATCGCGCAGTAGACACAAATCACGCCCTTACCTTTTTGGTTGATTATCGCGGACATGGCTATCGCAGTCTTCCCTGTCTGCCTGTCGCCTATGATCAACTCGCGCTGCCCGCGCCCTATCGGTATCATGCTGTCGATCGACAGTATCCCTGTCTCCAGCGGGGTATCGACCGGAGCCCTTTGCATGATAGACGGCGCGGGAGCTTCTATAGGTCTGAAGTTATGGCATATAAGTTCACTGCCGTCAATCGGTCTTCCTAATGGGTCAATAACACGCCCCAGAAGTTCATCTCCGACGCAGACCTCCGCTATCCGCCCCGTAGTATGTACGAGGCTGCTCGTCGACACCTCACCGCTCAGAATCGCAGTGCCTGCTCCACCTAAATAAACGTCGAGCGTGAGCCCCATGGCCCCTCCGTCGAATGAGAGCAATTCGCCCATGTGGCAGTTAGATAACCCGCTTACATGCACGATATCGTCACTATAGCTTTGCACAACGCCGTACTCATAGATTATCGGGCCTGCTTCAGTCTTTTCAGCGCGCTCCCTTAGTATAGCGCCAACTGAGGAGAATGAAGACTCGGTCTCATGCTTTTCCTCCTCCGGGGCAAGCATTTTGCGACTGAACTCATCGAGCCTTGATGAAAAGCTTGCGTCATATACCTTACCGTCTACAATAGCGATAAAGCCGCCTGTGATTTTCTCATTTTCGACTATCTCAAAATCCGGCATGAAGCCAAGCCGCCGCTCAAAACCGCCGCGAATAGAGTCGACCAAAGTCCTGTCCTGGCTTGATGCCACGATCAGGATCGGCTGTTCTCTATTTCGCGGCAAAACCTGCTCAGGCTCTGCGGCGCTTTTCACATCCGGCTCGTTCATTTTTTCTCCCTGTATGATTATTGTTCCGCTACTGTAATAAATGGCTAGTCTACTCCGAAGAAGTCTTCGACCGCGCTTACGCTGTCTTCCGGCGCGACCTCTCGCTTGAGTATGCGCGAAGCCATGTCGGTAGCAATCTGGGCAACCTCGCGGTGGGCGTTTTCGATCGCACGTTCTTTCTCTTCAGATATCCTCTCACGCGCTTCGATAATCATGACTCTCGCTTTTTCGCGCGCGTCTCCCAGTATCCCGTCCGCCTCCTCGGAAGCTTTTGTCCTGCTTTCGCGCATTACATCGCGGGCGCGCGCTTCTATGCCCTCAAGGTCAGCCGAATACTCTTTCTTTAATTCCTCTGCCTCAAGGCGCGTTTTCTCTGCGTTTTCCAGCTCACTTTTCACACGCTCAGCGCGCGCAGACAGGAACTTGTTGATCGGCTTCCAGAGAATCAGGCGCAGCAGGAAGAACAGCACAACGATATTGGCGATATTTATAAGTATATCAACCGGATGGAGTTCCATATCGGCATCCATTCCTTTCGGTAACTTTTCAGATAACTATCCAGGCAACCTCTGGTCACCTTGAAAACAACATAATCAAAGCCGTTACAAAACCGTAGATCGCGGCTGACTCTGTTAACGCCAGCCCCAGCAGCAGTATCGCATTGATCTTGTCGGACGCCTCCGGTTGTCTCGCTACAGCGTCTACCGCTTTGCTGGTCGCAAACCCCATTGACAACGCTGCCGCAACGCATGACAGCAGGCATAACGCCACTCCAAGTTCACCCATGATCGTAACCTTCTTTCTTTCACAGTACCTATTTCTACTGTCTTTCTATTTCCTCTTTTCGTTCCCCTAATTCTGCATTTTGCATTCTTAGTTCTGTATTGCGGTACTCTTCGCCGCCTAAGCCTTGTGAGCTCTGTGAGCCCTTAGCAAATCATTCAATCGCTTCATTAATAAACGTGAGCGTCAGCGTAACGAAAATAAATGCCTGTATCAACGGGTGGAAAACATGAAAAAACAGCCCCGCCAGGCTTGGTATGCCTATCGCGCCGTTCCCCAGCGCTGTGTAAATAAGATCCATGACGATCATACCGCCCAGCATGTTGCCAAACAGCCTGCAGGCCATTGACACGGGTATGGCAGTCTCAGCTATTGCACGAAAAACGAAAACGACCGGTGTCGGCGACGCAAGAGTCTTTATCCTTCCTTTGACGCCCTTGCGCTTTATGCCATATGCATTGATTAGAAAAAACGTCATGAAAGCCAGCGCGAAAGTCATTGTAATGTCGGATGTCGGCGCGCGCAGCCTGAACAACTCAAGAAAAGCGCTTGCTATCATCAGCACGCTGATCGTCAGAATATACGAGCAGAGGATTTCACCGGTTCCATGCGCCTGCGCCCCTGTGTATTTGCGCACGATCTCGACAATGGCTTCAACTGCGTTTTGCGCGCCTTTTGGTATGCTTTCGAAGCTGCGTACCACTGTTACCCGTAATATCAGCGCAAGCGCGACAAGCACGGCCATTGCAAACCATGTGTACACCACCGTCTCGCTCAGGCTGACGCCAAGGACCTCAATGCGTTCCGGCCAAAGCGAAAACTCAAATCCGCCGCTTTCATGCTTGCCGAAGATTATATTGATAAGCTCTGTGAGGAACACATATGCGCCGATTACGACTAACATAGTAGCTATCGCTTTCGTTCTTTTCCCCCTTTTTTTTGTCTTATCCGCTAAGTAATCCGATAGCAGTCTGCGGCTTATGCTTCGCCGCCAAAAGAACCCGAGCAAAGCGACAGGTATGGCGCAGCATAGCAGTATCCAGTTAAGCATATCAGCCAATCACCTTCCGCTTGTTTTTTTGTTACTCAAAATGAATCTGATAAATGCGCAAAGCATTAGAGTTGCTGTCATCCCGATTGCCGACCATAGCAGGCTACCTTCAATAAGGAGCGCGCAGCCGACAAGAACGATGATTGGCAGCACAAACTGAAAAACCGCGAAAAACGCGGTCTTTTTTGAAAATGACTCGCCTGTCACAGAGCTTGTGAATTTCGCAAGCATCAGGAACTGCACAGCGCCCGAAACTATCCCGATGATCAGGCCTATCCACATGCACTGTACCCTCTTCCGTCTTTTTTGCTTTATTCTCACTTCTTCACTTACTTTACTCCCGCTATTGTAGAAAAGCAAGGTATATTTCGCCAAAAAAAGTATATTAATAAACGAATTTACAGTCAATATCATCATTCCTCTACCCCATGGCAAATTGCAGAAAAAAGTAACCGTTCAAAGGGTATTCTGCCGACTCCTGGCAGAAAAGCTGCTTTTTTTAATAATTCTTAAACAAAACTATGACAATTCGCAAACAATAAGGCAGTAAGATACGCGCATCAAATAAATCACGGCTGAATAGAGCGGTAGAAAAACCGCACAAAATGAAAGGGGAATAACAATGACAGAGACAATATTCAACAAGGACGGATATGTAGGTTATGAGTACAAGGAGATAGCTGTCGACCGCGACGTGGAAAGCTTATATGCAGACGGGTATCCGAACTTCGGTTGGAAGCTCGACGGAGGCATGGACTCAATTTTTGGAGTGACAACGCTCAGGTTCAAACGTGACCGCAAGATACACAATAAAACGGAACTAACGCGCCTCCAGCGGCAGTTCGAGAGCAACGTGAAGGAGATATCAAAGCTGGAGCAATCGAAAGCTGCGACAGCGTTCACCGCCGCCCTCGCTACCGGGCTTGTCGGAACCGCATGCCTCACTGGATCGGTATTCGCGCTGGTTTTCGCAGAACTGATACCGCTTATGGTTGTGCTGGCAGTTCCCGGGATCGTCGGCTGGGTGTTACCATACTTCCTGTATAAAAAGATACTCGCAAAGAAAGACGCGACCGTTACCCCGCTGATCGAACAGCGGTATGACGCAATTTTCGAAGTCTGCGAAAAAGCTCATGGACTTCTGGCGAGCTAACACGGAGGGTTAATAATTAACGAGCAAATTGAGGGTGTTGCACGATTTTGCAACACCCTCTGTTATTTCATGTTCATGCGCTTTTGCCGGCTTTTCTTGATTTATCTAAAAAGAGTTACTAGGCTACAATTTCTCCATCTTCAGGTGCTTGCGGCGCAAGCGATGGTTGCCTTATGACCGCGTATACTGGAATCGGCACAGGTGCGGCTGCAGGCGCCGGAACAGGTCCCGGAACCGGGCGCGCAGCGTTGATTTGCATGTTATCCAGCCAACCTTCTTTGCGTTTCATCGACACATACCCAACAACCGAAATCACTAACGCACCAACTGCATCAACTATTAAATCTTTCATAGTGTCTGCAAGCGCCGCCTGGCCGATGAGGAGCTCCCCGTTTTCAAGCGCGTACTTTTGCATGTTAAGCCCGGATATTGAATCGACGGAAAACTCATAAATTTCCCACACAGTACCGATTGCCACCGCAAAGCAAAAGGCGAAGATGGCAACAAACGCGGGGCTCAGCGAAACCGAAACGCGTTCCGATTTGTTCAGAAGGCCAATTATTGACAGACCGAGAGCGCCAAGAGCGAACCCGCTGAAAGTGTGCAGCAATGTATCCCAATGCTCAATGCGGTAATAGAAGTAGTGGACTTCACCGAGATAGATTGCGCAGTATAAGAAAATCGCAAATGCCACAAGCATACCCGAAGGAATCGTGATTTTCAATTTCCGCTGCAAAATCCCGGGAAGTAGCATCGCCGCCGTACCTAAAATACATTGCAGCAGCATCAGGGTGTAGTCGCTTCTTACAGCAATTGCCTGTCCTGCCATGAGTTCTGACGGCGCAGAGGTCATCTTTAAAGCTACGTAGACTGCCGAAGCTAAAAAGGTCAGGAACACGAAACTCACGATTGTCTTTACTGTAAATATTCTTTTCACGTTTTCTTCCTCCTGTTTATTTTTGAACCATACTCTACAGGAAGATTGTTTGCGCGATGTTTGTGTTTTGTTAGAGAAACATTAAACGAGACAAAAAAAGCTTCCCAGTATCGCGGGAAGCTGCTGTATCAACGCATTATACATATTGTATATTTTAGACATTCTGTATATGTGCAGTTTTTGGAAGACTTACTGTAAATACAGAGCCTTTGCCGGGCTCGCTTTTTACGGTTATTGTTCCGCCCGCAAGTTCGACAACGCGCGAGGCGAGCGCGAGCCCCAAGCCGTTACCCTCCTGTGAGTGGGATGTGTCGCCCTGGTAAAATTTGTCGAAAACACGAGAGATGACGTCTTTGCTCATACCGCAGCCTGTGTCGCTGACCGTTACTGTTACCATATCAGCGCCGGAGGTCTGCTTCAATGCAACCGTTCCGCCGGCCCCGGTGAATTTCAACGCATTGGAATACAGGTTATGCCACACTATCTCCATCATTTCCTTGTCCGCATGGATGTTTGCGCGGTCTTCGATATCCACTTCAAACTCAATGTTCTTATCTTCCCAGAGTTCCTCGAATGTTATGGCGCAGTCGCAAAGCTGCCTGCATAAATCATAATCTTCAGCAGCAGACTGTATCTCAGTATTCTCCAGCTTGTTCAGTTTTAATATGTTGGACACCAGCGAGTTGAGCCTGATCGAAGCGCTAATGATGGTATCTGCGTAATCGCCTCTTTTTTCAGGCGCCAACTTCTCGTCTTTTATAAGCGTCGCGTAATTTTGGATGACTGCCAGCGGCGTCTTGATTTCATGCGAGACATTTGCGATAAAATCGTTCTTTAGCGTCTCTATGCTGCCCAGTTCCTCAACCATCTTGTTGAAGTCCTCGAACATGACGTCCATATAGTCATACTTGTCAGAGGTGTGCATCGGCTCCATATAAATGGAAAAGTCGCCGCCGGCCACATCTTTAGCAGCTTGGCTCAACCGCCGCATCGGGTTTTCAAACCGTTTTCTCGTCTGATTCTGCGTTATGAGGATAAAAACAGCGGAGGTGATGGCCCAATAACCCATGCTGCCGAAAATGAACTCAATAGGTATCGTGCCGTCAAACCCCATGAACTCCGCTAAGATCATCGCTTGCCCGCCGGAGAGGACTATCAGTATGGAAAATGTGAGCAAAGACGCAGTCCAAAGGCTGCGTTTCGATTTTACCCGGCTGTCGGTTTCCTTTTCGTACTTGTTGCGTCCGGCGTTTTTCTTTTTATACCACGCCCAAGGTTTCAGCCACAAGTTCATGCCAGCACCGCCTTATATCCAAGCCCACGCACTGTTACGATTTTGAACCCTGTGCAGTTTGAGAACTTGTCGCGGAGCTTTGTCACATAAACGTCTACTGCGCGCAATGTCGTTTCTGAGTCAATTCCCCAGAACTCATCCATCAGCTGCGACCGTGAAAATGTCTTATTGGGATAGGACAGGAGTTTGTACAGAATGTTGAATTCCCGCGTCGTCACCTGTATTTCCTCACCATTCACTACAGCGCTCATAGCATCAGCGTCCAGCTCTATATCGCCTGCGCTGATTTTCCGGTCCATCTCGATATTCGCGCGCCGCAGCAACGCCCTGACCCGCAGGAGCAGTTCGTCAAGTTCGATCGGTTTGACCATGTAATCATCTATGCCGAGCCTGAACCCCCTTTGCTTGGATGGCAGGTCGTCCTTTGCAGACATGAATAAAATAGGTATATGCTTATTCACTTGGCGTACGGTTTCGGCAAACTCAAAGCCGTCTATTTCCGGCATCATTATGTCGGAAATTATCAGTTCGTATATGCTGTTGTACATCTCGTCATAAGCATCTGCTGCTCTAAGGCACCCCTTTGCGCTGAATCCGCAGTCATTCAGATATGTGCAAACAAGCTGATTCAGCTTTGCGTCGTCCTCCAGCACAAGTATGTTTACCATTTCAGACTCCTTATTATGATGGTTCGACCGACAAAAGCACGCCTACCGCTTTCCGGCGCTTTTTCCGCCAGTTTTCGGATACAATTCTACTTGCATATTGTTTGAGTAGTGTTTGAGAATTGTTAAAGTATTGTTAATGGCAATATGTTTTCTACATCATCATAATTTGGAATTATACACAAAGTATATTGCCACAAACGCTAATGCGGGGCAGCTGCATGAATAGCTGCTCCCCCGCATTTTTCTTTGATCAGTGATTGGTTAAAGTGCATACACTGTCGCGCTGCCGCACACATCGCAAAACCGTGCGTCGTCAGGGTATATGAACTTCGATCTGTGCCACTCGCAGTCCGGGTTCGTGCAGATATTCTGGTGCGGCGCTGAATCATGGGAAGGCAGTTCTGCTCCGCATTTCAGGCAAAACCGCGATTCGACCCTGTATGACTCCGCTCCGCAGTTGGTACATGTTTTCAATAAAATGTCCTCCTAGTATAATTCGCCGGTTGTGATACATTGCTCTGTTCAGAGAGCCGAAACGCACTCCGGAAACACAGAAAACTATTGGGCATCTTTCTCCAATATCTCGTTTATCTTTTCCGCAGCCTTCCTGCTTTCGTCGTCGTCAGTCACGATCTCTATTTTATCTGCGGAGGATACGCCGAGGCTGAGCTCGACTGCGCGCGCGATCTGCTCCTGCTCAAAAATGGGCGTGTCCATTATCGCCTTATTGGAGCCAAGGCTTTTCAGGATCGCCAGGCCGACGGCGTCAAGCGCGACCCGGTCGCTGCCCGAGAGCATCAGGTTCGCTTTTTTTCTCACACCGTCCATAGGCCCGCCGTCGGTGAAAACCTCGACGGCGTCGACGACTACAAACTGCGGTGAATACGCAAGGTTGATTTCCGCTACCATCTTGCGCATGTCCGGCGAGTTATGGAGTGTAGCGAAATCCTTCGGGGTGATTCCGACAGCGAGCTTCAGCGAGTTTGAGAAAACACCCCCGAAGCCATGCGTTTTCAAGCAGCATGTAGTCACCACCGCATCCGCTTCCACCAGCGCGCGCGGCGCTTTCAGCGTGCCCGCAGGCCAGTGCAGCCCGGGGTGGTCTATCACAGCCCAATCGCTATCCGGCATTTCCTCAAAGTTCAAAAACTCGGCGCTGTGCCTTGAGCATAGCTCAGCAATACCTTTCACCTTGAACACCTCGGCGACTGAAGCCGGCCCGCTCCGCTCTCCGAGTATGATCTTTTCCGGGTTCTTCGACCGGACAGCTCCAAGCAGCGCATCAAGCGTATCGTTATGCGTGGAGCCCGGCGCAGGGTCGGCGGTGTTGAAATTCGGCTTGACGAACACCGTCTTGCCTGAGTAATCCGGCAGCCCGAAACACTCAACACAGCGGTGCGTCCCTTCCCTTCTGTCATCTGTTGATACTAAATATACAATAGACTTACTCATTAGTTACTCCCTGCACACTACGTGCAATCCCCGCTACTTTTCTCCCCCATCACATGAAGGGGCTTTACTAAATCCTAATTCCTATCCCCTATATCCTATTTATGATGCGACGTCGAAGTCTCTACTGTTTTCAGCCTTGCCATGGCGCGGCTCATTGCTGCTTGCGTCCTGAGAAACTCCATCCTGTTTATATTGCTGCGCATTCGGTGCTCGGCTCGTTCCAGCGCTTCTTTCGCGCGAACGGCGTCTATCTCGTCTGCCCATTCCGCTGTGTCGACGAAAAACTCTGCTTTGTCATATGCTATTTCCGCAAAGCCCTGCCCTGTCGCTGCGGTTCGCCACTCATCTCCAACGAGAATATCAATTATTCCCTCTGCTACGGAGGCAATCATAGGCGCATGTCCGTACATAATTCCGATGCTGCCTTCAGGCGTCGAAAAAACAACTTCACTCGCTTCGCCCTCATAAAAGTCCTTTTCCGGCGTCAAAATCTTCAGTTCAAATGACGGTGCCTCCACTACATACTCCTTCTTCGGCGCGAGTATTCTCTCCAGGCACGAATACTCTCTGCAGAGAATACATTATTCTACACTCTGCACTTGAGTTCCACCCGCATCCCCCGTCCTCACTAGCTCCTAAATCCTAGTTCCTACGCGCCTATGGCGCGTCACCCCTGACCCCTAACTACCCTCAGCTTTGAGCCGCTCTGCGTGTTCATACACTTCCTCGATAGCGCCTTTCATGTAGAATGCTTCTTCCGGTACGTCGTCGAGCTTACCGTCGAGTATTTCACGAAAGCTGCGGATCGTGTCGTTCAGGTTTACGTACTTCCCCTGATACCCGGACAGGGATTCAGCAACATGGAAGGGCTGGGACATAAAACGCTGAATTTTCCGGGCACGTATGACTATCGTTTTATCCTCGTCCGCAAGCTCCTCCATACCCAGTATGGCAATGATATCCTGCAGTTCCTTGTAGCGCTGCAGTATCTCCTGTACACGCCTCGCCGTGCGGTAGTGTATCTCGCTTACAGTATCCGGCTCGAGCAGCCTCGACGTCGACTCGAGCGGGTCGACAGCCGGATATATACCCATTTCGACTATGCTTCGCGACAAGACCGTTGTTGCGTCAAGGTGCGCAAAGGTCGTCGCCGGAGCCGGATCTGTCAGATCGTCGGCCGGCACATATACAGCTTGTACTGAAGTGATCGAGCCAGTGCGAGTGGATGTTATGCGCTCCTGCAGCGTTCCCATCTCATTTGCAAGCGTCGGCTGATACCCGACTGCCGAAGGTATTCTTCCCAGCAGAGCCGAGACTTCCGAACCCGCTTGCAAGAACCTGAAAATATTGTCTATGAACAGCAGAACGTCCTGTTCCATTTTATCCCGGAAGTATTCGGCGATCGTGAGGCCTGACAGCGCAACGCGCATGCGCGATCCGGGAGGTTCGTTCATTTGCCCGAATACCATCGCAGTTCGTTCAATTACGCCTGATTCTTTCATCTCCAACCAAAGGTCGTTGCCTTCACGCGTGCGCTCGCCGACGCCTGTAAACACCGAATATCCGCCTAACTCTGTAGCGACATTGCGTATCAGCTCCATTATCAGTACTGTCTTACCGACGCCTGCACCTCCGAATAGGCCGATTTTTCCGCCCTTGGCATAAGGCGCCATCAGGTCGATGACCTTAATACCTGTCTCAAGAACCTCCATGGCTCCCCGCTGCTCCACAAGGGGCGGGGCGCTGCGATGTATGGACCAGCTCTCTGTTCCGGCGACGTCACCAAGATTGTCCACCGGCTCGCCCAACACATTGAAGACCCTTCCAAGCACTTCCTCGCCCACTGGAACGCGAATAGGGCTTCCGGTATCCTGTACCGCCATGCCGCGCACAAGATAGTCCGTGGATTTCATTGAGATGCAGCGGACGGTGCTGTTTCCGATATGCTGCAGTACCTCTGCAGTTATCGCGCCGTTCGGGGTGTCGATGATCAGCGCGTTATAGAGCTGCGGAAGTTTGCCAGCGTCGAATCTGACGTCAAGGACCGGTCCTATTACTTGAACGATATGACCGATGTTCTCTCCCAAGATTGTCACCACTCTCTCTTCTTCAGTTGCATACTACTCGGAACCCAGCGCAGCCGCTCCCGCTACAATTTCTGTTATTTCCTGCGTAATGGCGGCTTGGCGGGTACGGTTATACGCTAAAGCTAAATGCGCCAGTATTTCGTTTCCATTGCGCACAGCGTTGTCCATTGCCGTAACGCGCGATGTGAGCTCGCAAACCCATGTATCTGTGAGGCATCCATACAAGAAACCCTTGAGGTATTTAAGTATTATTGAAGCGAGCACCTGTTCGGGGCTTGGCTCAAAAGTAAAGCTGTCTTTCTTTTCCGCAGGGTCGCTGAACAAAGAGCGGCTCAGCGGCAGCAGTCTTTCTTCGATTGCTTCCATTCGCACCGCTGACATGTAATTTGTATATATGATATCGAAAGTATCTATTTCATGGCGTTCGATCATCCCCATCACTTTTTCTGCCAGTTCACGCGCAGTGTACATAGCCGGCGGGTCCAGCGGCTGGTCGTAATCCTGTTCGACGGGAAACCCCATTTGCGTCAGGTGGCTGCGGCAGGCATGCCCGAGGACTATTACATATGAAGCGGGGTTCTCTGCAAGCGACTTTTCAGCCAGATTGATAATATTGTTGTTGAATCCGCCCGCAAGACCACGGTTTGCGGAAAGGACGAGTAACCCCCGCCTCAACCCGTTTGTGCGCCCATGTTCGACATATTGGCTGTTTATCCCCGGACATTGGCGCAAAACCTCGGCAACGGCGTTAGTTATTCTGTCATGATAGGGCTTCGACTCTGCAAACAGCCTGCGTGCCCTGCCAATCTGCGTAGTGGCGATCAGCTTCTGCGCGCTGCTTATCTGTACAGTCTGTTTAACGCTATTCATCCTATGTAATAATGCGCTGTTGTTCATAATACTTCACCTTACGTCTGCGAATGCTTGAATGAGTCGCGGTACTGGTCGGCGACCACTTTGAGCCGCTCCTCCGTTTCCGGCGAAAAATCGCTCGTCGCCTTTATATCGTCCAGTATCCTGAAATCGTTGGCTTTCACATATGTAACAAGCCCCTGGTTGAACCTGGCTACATCGTAAAACGGGAGTTCTGCCAGATAGCCGTGCTTGGCGCAATAAAGAATGATTATTTGCTCTTCCATGGGCAGCGGATTATACTGTCTTTGCTTCAACGCTTCCATAAGCTGAGAGCCATGGTTGAGCCTAGCCCTTGTAGCGGCGTCCAAATCCGAGCCCAGCTGTGAAAACACCTGGAGCTCGCGGTATTGGGCAAGCTCTATGCGCAGCGACGCCGCAACATTCTTCATAGCTTTCGTCTGGGCGGATCCCCCCACGCGGGAGACCGACAGCCCTACGTTTATCGCAGGCCTGAATCCGGAATGAAACAGCTCGGATTCAAGGAATATCTGCCCGTCTGTTATGGAGATAACGTTTGTGGGTATATATGCGGAAATATCTCCGGAAAGCGTCTCGATGATGGGCAGCGCTGTCATAGAGCCTCCGCCGAGCTCGTCCGAGAGGCGGGCCGCACGCTCGAGGAGCCTCGAATGCAGGTAAAAAACGTCTCCGGGGTATGCTTCGCGTCCCGGCGGCCGTTTAAGTAATAATGACATTGTGCGGTACGCGACAGCATGTTTGCTTAAATCGTCATAAACGATCAGCACATCCTTGCCTGCATACATGAACTCCTCCGCGATAGCGCATCCTGCGTAAGGCGCGAGATACTGCAGCGGCGCTGAATCGCTTGATGTGGAAGCGACCACGACGGTGTTATCCATTGCGCCGTGCCGCGTAAGTATGTTTACAATTCCGGCAATTACGGACGCTTTCTGGCCGATAGCTACATAGACGCATATTACGTCTTTGTCTTTCTGGTTTATCATCGCATCTACTGCGATTGCTGATTTACCTGTCTGCCGGTCGCCGATAATTAGCTGGCGCTGGCCTTTCCCTATGGGGATCATAGAGTCGATCGCCATGATGCCGGTCTGGAGCGGCTGCTTAACGGGCTGGCGTTCTGTCACGCCTGTCGCTGCGGCTTCCGCGGGGCGCGTCTTGCCTGTTTGCAGCGGTTCCTTCCCATCCAAAGGCTCTGTGAGCGGCGAGACGACCCGGCCCAGCAGCGCATCGCCGACGGCGACCTGCATTGTGCTCCCCGTTCTTTTGACTGAGCTTCCTTCTTTGACCAGCTCACCGGGCGTGAATAAAACGCAGCCCACGTTATCTTCTTCCAGATTCAGGGCCATGCCGATATCTCCGGTATCAAACTCCAGCAGCTCGCCCGACATACAGTTCTGCAGCCCGTAAACCCGCGCTATACCGTCGCCGATCTGTATCACCGAACCGACTTCCTCGACATTCAGCGATTCTGTCGTATGCTTTATCCGCTCCAGCAGCGTGCGGCTGATTTCGCCTACATCAATTGTCACTGTAATGTACCTACCTTTCAGCGCGTCGGATTTTCGTCAGTTGCGTTCGAATGGAAGCATCTATTTGATGCCCGTTACAAAACGCGATGAAGCCGCCTACGATGCCTTTATCTTCTATTGTCTGCATCGTTATCTCTTCAGCGTCTTCAGGTATCAAGCCTTTTTCTCTGAAACTACTCTCCAGTTTGTCAAGCATCTCCTTTTCAGGCTTGAATGGAACATGGAGGAACACAGCTACCCTGTGATAGTGCTCGTCGCTGAGCCGCATGAACTCATCAGCAGTGCTGTGCAGGTATCTCCAATGGCCGCGTTTGAGTATCATTATTATGAATTCAAGAGTAAGCTGATCTAACAGATTTGACAGCGCATCCGATACCAGCTCGGCTTTTTCGCTGCCCGCGATCCGCGGGTCTTTGAAATACCACGCAAGCCGCTGCGCAAATTGCTGCATCGCACGCATATCTTCTGCAACGGTATCGATGCATCCCAAACTGACGGCAGCGCTGAACAAAGCCTCCGCATATTTTTCGGAAACCTGTACCATCAAAAAACATCCTTATCTGTAAGAAACTTGTCCAGCAGCACTCTGTTGCTCTCGCTGTCCACAGACGTTTCAAGGAGCAGCCCTGAAATATCTATTGCGACCGAGACAACCTGCTTCTTGACGCTTTCCATCATGACGTCGTGTTCCTGCGCTGCTTTGACCTTTGCTGCGTTTAGTATCTGTTCAGCCTTCTTTTCTGCGTCTCCGATGATGCGCTCGTATTCCTGACCTGCTCTGGCGCGCGCGTCTTTCATCAGTTCAACTGTACGCGACTCCATCTGAGCGTCCAAGTCTGAGCGGAGCTGTTCCATCTCAGTCCTGAGAGTTGAAGCTTCCAGCGCATCCTGCGCAGCCTTTGCGGCTTTTTCACTGCGCTCATCCAAAATACCGTTTATCCGCTTCCATAATATCGCTCTGAGTATGATTATGAGGATGAGGAGGTTGATGGCAACAAAGACCCATTCAGGAATATAGAAATTCAGTAGATCCATAGCGTCAGACTTTTGTGAACAGGAGCAACGCGATGAGCAGCCCGTAAATTGCGCAAGCCTCCGCAAGGATCATGCCAAGAAAGGCAAGCGAGCGTATGGATTTTTCCTTTTCCGGCTGCCTTGCTATGGACTCGGCGCCTTTGCCGGCGCTGATACCGACCCCGATAGCCGCCCCGATGCTTGTTAGAACGGCTACGGCCGCTCCGATTGCTGCTAATGGCATAGTTTATACCCCCAAATATTTATTATATTTAGATATAGTTAGCTTTCCAGCTCTTCGGACTCCGTCGCTTCGCCCAGATAAATCGCTGTTAAATAGACGAAAATGTATGCTTGCAGGATGCCGTCGAAGAGGTCGAAGTATGCAGAGAAGGGCGCCGCGATATATGGCAGGAAAGACAAGAGCAGTTCCATTATGATAAAACCCGCCACTATGTTCCCGAACAATCTCAGGCACAATGAGAGCGGTTTTGTCACGTATTCCATTAGCTTGAACGGCAGCATCAGCGGCATCGGGTCGACCAGACTCTTCGCCCAACCGGTGAAGCCTTTATATCGGAACCCTGAAAATATTACGACGACTATACTTATTACAGCGAGCGCCCCCGTAACGTTGATGTCCTTTGTGGGCGGATAAATATGCAGCCCGGGAACGAAGTTGAGCAATGCTACTATGTTCGCCAACCCTAAATATAAAATCAACGTGCCGAGATAAGGCACGAACTTTCTCCAGTGATGACCAATTGACTCTTTGCAGATATTGTTCACGGTTTCCGCAAGGAGCTCTGCGATGCATTGGAGTTTTCCGGGTTTGTCTACAGATAGTTTTCGTGTAAAAATCAAAGCGAGCAGAATGAGGATTGCCATTATGATCCATGTAATGAAAATAGTATTGCTTACTTCAAACTCCGTTCCAAAAAGGCTGAAACGGAAGATGATGATGCGCTCCATTTTTTCGAACACTGAATCAAGCAATCTGCACCGACCTCCTTAGCTAACGACTTTTCCCGGACGCCCGCAAACCAGCACTGCGTGATGTCTGCGGTGTGAATCATACCATGAAAACGCATTAAACGCAATAATTATTCCTCAGTTTGCGGTTCTTCCATAAGGAATGGTATTTCCAGCCTGAAAGTGCCGTCCGGATAATGCACCGCGTATTTATCCTTCAGCCAGAAAAACAATGACACAAATGCTATCACGGCTACCAGCGCAACTGACGTCACGATTCTGATCAGCATCCTTAGAATGCGCCTGTTGTTATATGTTTTAGGTACGTATCTGGCCATGTCAGCTCCAATTTGAATCAGCATCCAGCATTGCTATACGCCGGGCGTGCCTGCCGCCGTCGAACCCTGTGTTCAGGAAAACCTCCGCGATTCTCAGCGCCAGCCCCGCGCCTGTCACGCTTCCGCCGAGCACAAGCACATTTGCGTCATTATGCCGGCGCGTCATCTCAGCCGTATAGCAATCTGTGCACAACGCTGCGCGTACCCCCCGAACTCTATTCGCTGCAATGGACATGCCAATGCCCGTGCTGCATATGAATATCCCTTTTTCACATTCGCCGTCTGTTATCGAGTTCACTGCGCGCGCGGCGATCTGCGGATAGTCGCAGCTTTCAGTCGTGTGCGTTCCGAAGTCTTCGTAGTCGAGTTTTATGCCGCTGAGGTATCCCTTGACCTCCTGCATAAGCGCAAACCCGCCATGGTCACAAGCTAGAGCGATCATACCAACCTCCGCAGACTATATGTTAAACTGTTCAGATGGATATACCGACTTGGTAACCACTGATTAATTCCCACCATCATCTTTACATTGCAGCTAATCATAGCATTTATCTGTTCGATTATCAATAGCTACTGCTCGTGCTGTTCTAACTATCCGTTGAGCGGCGAAACTACGGTTAAAGACAAGCGGACAAGCGGCAAAAGACAAGCGGCGAAAGACAGTATGGACAATCACATGTATAAATGGTATCATAGTCGCACGTTTCGGAGGTGGTTGCGCTGACGTTGCTTCAAACATGGTTTCAAACTTGGTTTCCGGCAGTAAAAAACTACGTGGGACCGGCAATGGTGTTCCCGGTCATAACACTGTTTTTACTGGCTCTGTTTTTCGTATATTACAGAAAAGCAGCAATGCCGCCTGCCGGCACGCTTGAGTGGGTCAAAATAGCTGTCAATAAACCGAGGTTGGCATTCCATACGACGAGATATCCTATGGAAAAAAAGGATATCGCCCCTCTCGCCGCGATGACGGCGTTATTCACTTTCCTTGCGCTGTTCCAACTCGGCGATACAGAAGCGCCGCAAAACTTCCATAGGTTCACCAATAACAACGCGCAGGTAACCATCGAGCTCGATCCGCCCGAGGAGCTTAGCGCAATAATGTTTTATACCGGTTTGTGGACCGGGTACTACACGCTGGAGCTATCAGCAGACGGCATGGTTTGGCAGGAGCAGGAAAACCCGCAAAAAGAAGGTTCCGCCGAGACTCCCACACCTGCGATGAACCAGTCATACGCAAACCTGTTCAAATGGCGCGACGCATATTTGAACCCGGGCAAGCCCAAGGTGAAATATATCCGTCTAACCGCGTCAAGCCCTCCGATGGAACTTGGCGAGGTCGCGCTGTACGGCGCGGATGGGTCTTTGATACCTGCCAGCCGGATAGTATGCGCAGACGCTCCGCAGCTGTTCGACGAGCAGCGGCTTGTTCCCGATGGATCGACATACATGAACAGTATGTATTTCGATGAAATCTACCACGGAAGAACTGGATTTGAGCATCTGCGGGGGATCTACCCATACGAGACGACGCATCCGCCTCTCGGCAAGGAAATCATCTCTGTTTCGTTGAAATTCTTTGGCATGACTCCATTCGGATGGCGCTTTCCCGGAGCGGTTTTCGGGGTGCTGATGCTGATAGTCCTGTACTTTTTCATCAAGAACCTGTTCGGGAAAACGGCGGTCGCTGTTTGCGGCACGCTGCTGCTTGGTTTCGACTTTATGCGCTTTGTTCAGACGCGCATAGCAACAATAGATACATACGGCGTTTTCTTTATTTTGCTGTCGTATTATTTTATGTACCGCTATATTTCCATGGATAAAAACGCGTCTTTTAAGAAAGCTCTTGTTCCGCTCGGGCTGTCCGGTCTATCCTTCGGCGTCGGGTGCGCGACGAAGTGGATCGTTATATATGCCGGGGCGGGTCTTGCAGTTATCTACACTATCCACCTTGTTTTGCGGGGGTTGGATCATGACAAATCAGGTTTATCAGGCTACACGAGTTACGTTATTAAGACCATACTGTGGTCAGTACTGTTTTTTGTCATCGTGCCTGTCATAGTGTACTACCTTAGTTACATTCCGTATGGGCTCGCCCGAGGAATGACAGTCCGGGGCGGAATGCTTACGAACAGTGAGTTTTACAGCAAGATCGTGTGGAATAACCAGACTTCAATGTTCTCATATCACGGAAAGCTAAAAGCTGAGCACCCGTATTCCTCATGGTGGTACCAGTGGATAGTCAATGCGCGGCCGATATTGTATTACAACAGATACGACGGCGATATGCGCTCATCTTTTGCTTCGTTCGGCAATCCGATCGTTTGGTGGGGCGGATTAATTGCAATGGTAGTCATGGCGGTCCGGGCTGTCAGAGCGAGAGACAGCAAAGCGCTGTTTATTCTGATAGGGTATCTGTCGCAGCTAGTGCCATGGATGGGCGTGACCCGCATTGTGTTTATCTACCACTACTTCCCAAGTACGCTCTTTTTGGTGCTGGCTCTCGCGCATTTATTCAACACAATGCTCGATTCCAGCCATAGCTGGCGAAAGGCGTATGTCTATGCGTATACCGCGGCGTCAGGAACGCTTTTCGCAATGTTCTATCCTGCGCTGACAGGCATCCTTGCCCCGCAGTGGTATTTCAAGTATTTGCTGAAATGGATACCGCAAATGTGGCCGCTGTGAGCAGCAATAATTATTCAAGGAGGTTTTCCCGGCAATGGCAAAGAAACAGTTCAAATCAGAATCAAAACGCTTACTGGACCTGATGGTAAACTCCATCTACACGCATAAGGAAATTTTCCTGCGCGAGCTGATATCGAACGCATCCGATGCGATCGACAAACTTTGTTACATCTCCCTCACCGACGATAAGGTCGGGCTGGCGCGCGAGGACTTCAATATTTTCATCGAGGCGAATAAAGAAAACAGAACGCTGAAAATAAGCGACAACGGCGTTGGAATGACTGCTGAGGAACTCGAATCCAATCTTGGCGTTATAGCCAGAAGCGGCTCTCTCCAGTTTAAAAACGAGATGGAAGCCCCCCCGGAAGATATAGACATTATCGGTCAGTTCGGCGTAGGCTTCTACTCGGCGTTTATGGTTGCATCACGCGTGACAGTTATTTCCCGCGCTTATGGCAGCGAAGAAGCGAACGAATGGGCGTCGGAAGGTTCCGACGGGTATTCGATAACGCCATGCGAGAAGGAGAACGTGGGAACGGAAATAATAATCGAGGTCAAACCTGACGCCGAAGACGACAAGTATGGAGAATACCTTGAGGAGTACACGCTGCATAACCTCATAAAAAAATACTCCGACTATGTCCGTTGGCCTATTAACATGCAGGTCACAAAGAGCCGGCAGGTCGAAGGCAAAGAAAAGGACGACAAAGGGAATAAGAAAAAAGAATGGGAAGACTATGCAGAAATCGAAACCATAAACAGCCGCATTCCGATATGGCAGCGCGCAAAAAGCGAGACGTCTGACGAGGAGTGCATAGAGTTTTATAAGGAGAAATTCTCCGACTACACAGACCCGTCCGCAGTCATCCGCGTATCTGCGGAAGGCACGGTGAGTTATCAAGCTATGCTTTTCGTTCCTTCTGTGGCGCCTTATGACTATTTTACGCGCGAGTATCAGGCAGGCCTGCAACTGTATTCATCCGGGATAATGATAATGGAACACTGCCCCGACCTGCTGCCGGAGCATTTCCGGTTCGTGCGCGGCGTGGTCGACTCGCAGGACTTTTCGCTTAACATTTCGCGTGAGATGCTCCAGCATGACCGCCAGCTGAAGGTCATTTCAACGAACATCGAGAAAAAAGTGAAAGCCGAGCTGAAGAAACTGTTGGAGAGCGACTTTGAGAAGTATGAGGGATTCTACAAAAGCTTCGGTGTACAACTGAAGTATGGCATCCTTAACGGATACGGCGTGAACCGCGATCTGCTGTCAGATTTGATATTATTCTATTCATCGAAGGATGAGAAGCTGATCCCGCTCGATCAGTATGTGAAAAACATGCCGGAAGAGCAAAAGTACATCTACTATGCCGCCGGCGAAAGCATCGCGCTGCTTGACAAAATGCCGCAGGCTGAGCAGGTTCGCGAAAAGGGATATGAAATACTTTACCTGACCGACGAAGTTGACGAGTTTGTAGTCAGGACACTAATGAAGTTCGATGAGAAGGAGTTCCGCTCGGTCAACGACGGCGACCTTGAGCTCGACAACGACGAGGATAAAAAGAAAGCCAAGCGCCAGGCAAAAGAGAATAAGAACATTCTGGAGTTCATAAAGGAGTCGCTGGACGGGAAAGTAGCGGAGGTCAAGCTTTCGCAAAAGCTAAAGAGCCACCCTGTCTGCCTTGCTGCGCAAGGCGAGATAAGCATCGAAATGGAGCGCTACTTCAAAGCAATGCAAGGACGCCAGGATGCGATGATGGGAGATATGAAAGCCCAGCGCGTACTTGAGATAAATGCCGACCATTCCTGCTTCGGAGTTTTGAAAAACGCATTTGAAAATGACAAGGACAAAGCCGCAGGGCTGTCGAAGCTGCTGTACGGCCAGGCTCTCCTGACTGCGGGCGTTCCGCTTGACGACCCCGCGGAGTTTTCGGAGCTTGTCAGTAAATATGCATTTGCATAGTTTCGCCCTCAAAATCCACAAGACTGGACGAAAATAACCAATGCAAATCTGACGGCGCGATTTAACAGTGTTCTCCTTAAGCTTACAACCCTTGCGCTTTTAATAACTATACAAGCTCGTTTCGCCGTCCTTTTTCCCCTCGGTCCTTGTGCTGGAATAATGCGGGCTCATGGAAATCGAAAAATGCAATACTGGACGTTCCATCTCCAGAATCGATAGCGGCAAATGCTTTAGACCTGCGGGTACGAAAATAATAGAACTTTTAGTCAGCCTGTGAAGCTCTCCGTTGATTCCGATCTCAATAACTGCACCAAGGTCATAGAGATCTTCGTAATTAGAGCCGAGGAACCCTATCATTTCGTCAAAATCGTGGACATGTTCCTCATGCCTGAAAAGCGGGCGCATATCAGGGGCATTCGTGTACCAGGACGTGTTCATCTGGAACGCGCCGGGCACCACGTCTGTGTCCATCCAAAGGAGGCGGCTCGCCCATTTCTTGTACATCGTGTTGAACTCCTCATTCATAGGAGGCGCTTGAAGGTTTTGCGTGATGTACTTCCCGTACTCGCCGTCTGTGTTCATAACATAATCTGCCATGGTCTCCCCTTTCAAAATTTCTGATTTATCTGCTAAACAAACTTCACAGCTGTGCCGTAAGCCATAACTTCACTGGCTGAGTCCATGATGCTTGAAGTCGCATAACGAACAGTAACGATCGCATCTGCACCCAAATCCTTTGCTTCCTGTACCATACGCTCAGTAGCAGTGGTGCGCGCATCTTTCAGCAGCGCTGTATAATCCCTTATTTCACCGCCAACCAAGGTCCTTCCAAGCGCTTTGAAATCTTTACCTATGCTCTTTGTCTGGACAACGTTGCCCTGGACGAGACCTAAATGCTCCAACTCTTTGCCTCTAATACACTCTGTTGTTGATAATACCATTTTCCCATTCCTCCCATTATTGTTAATTGTTAAGTTTGTTCATTCCTAAGCAAGGCTCATTGCAGCGTCGAACGCTGTGTGAATCGCGTTGTACAATGTACCGCCGGAAGAAGCGCAGTCGCCGATGTACATGACCTCGCTGCAGACATCGTCGAAAGCATAAACTGCCGCTTCATCTGCCCTGACGCCCAATGAGAGGACGACAGTGTCCGCCGCTATTGTCTTTTTCGCGCCGTCCAACGTTGACTCGACGAGCGCGCCGGTTCCGTCCACATCCAGCAGTCGCAGGTTGCATTCGATTTCCACGCCGGCTTTTTCCAGTTCTTCACGCAGACCGATCATCGATATCTCCACTCCGTCGCGTCCGACGGCTTCCGCGGGGATCATGTCGATGATTTTCACTTTTTTACCCTTCTTAGCAAGGGATAGCCCCGCTTCAAGCCCGGTAAAACCAGCGCCGACTACGACAACGCTATTTCCGGTATCGGTGCGCCCCAGTTCGACGTCTCCCACCCATGCGAGCTTCGCAGTGCCGGTTGCGGTGAAATTCGGAATTATCGGAACTGCGCCGACAGCCACGATGACGGCATCGGGGTTCTCCGCGCCTACAGCTTCGGGCGTTGCTTCTTTTCCAAGCCTGATATCGATGTTTTCGTCACGCTCCGCCATGCGGATAGACCAGTCGAGATAAGCCTGCATGTCGTATTTGAACTCAGGCGCTGATGCGTATATCAGGTCGCCGCCTAGTTCAGCGTCTTTTTCAAAAAGTACAACGGAATGTCCCAGCCTTGACGCAGTCCTCGCAGCTTCAAGCCCCGCGGGGCCGCCGCCGACGACCGCGACTTTTTGCCGTTTATCCGCAAACCTGACCGGAGGGAAGTGCGTCTCCCTGCCGAGTACCGGGTTTACAGCGCATCGCACGGAGATACCGCCGTTATGGGTCCTGCCGATGCAGTTGTTGCAGCGGACGCACGGGCGTATTTCGTCGTATCGGCCTTTTCGCGCTTTCGTCACGCAATCTGTGTCCGCGTAGATTGTACGCACCATGCTCGCCATATCGACGTCGCCGCGCTCGATCGCATCATTACCAAGCCGCAAATCCATACCGTTTACGACCGTGACGGGCGTTTTAATCGCCGCCTTTATCTGTTTTGCGAACGGCAGGTTCATTGCGCGCGGAAAGTATGGCGGCGCGTTCAGATAAGGAAGCAGCTCATGCGATTCCAACAAACCTCTGGAAACAGAGAGCAGGTCGATCTTATCCTGAATGACTTTGCAATACTCGATAGTCTCATCCAAAACCGTCCACCCCGGCAGCATCTCCTCAGCGCTGACTCTGTAGGAGATTGCGGCCTTGCCGCCTATTGCAGCGCGCACAGCGTCCAGGAGCTCAAGCCCGAAACGGCAGCGATTCTCAAAAGAGCCGCCGTACTCGTCACTGCGATTATTATGCAAAGCAGAAAAGAAAACAGACGGCACATTGCCGTGCCCCCCGTGGATGCAAATCATATCGAATCCTTTGCTGACAGCCAGCCCTGCTGCTGTTGCGAAATCACTAATGACGCGCTTGATCTCATCGGGAGGTATATTTGCAGTCACTCCCGGAGGTGAGCGCATATATTTACCATGAATGAGCTCAAGGCTCGCCTTTGCGCCATACCTATGGCATACCTCGGCGAACTCATTAAGGTCCGCGCCATACAGAAAACTGGCAGTCATGGAGCGGAAACCAAGCGGGCTCGCCGGGTCGGGCGGGTCGCATCCTGTTACCCCGGTGTTTACAATACCTGCGCCCGACTTTGCAAGGCTGCGGACATATTCCCTGAGCTCAATAGAAAAGCCCCTGTCATGCGCAGCAAGGAAAGGGCAAGCCGGAGCTACCTCTACCCTGTTCTTCACAGTCAGCGGGCCTATCTTTATCGGTTTGAAAATTGCTGAGTTTTTATCCATTATATCACCTAATAACATCCATTAGTTCCCTGCATACTTCTTTCTGCTGTACTCAAAAGTCTCCCTGATAACTGTTGAAGCCACGAACTCGTTTGGTCCTGTGGACATCATGACCATGCCTCCGCCTCCGCCGTAAGTATCGATCGCAGTGCGGACAGCCTTTACGAGCTGGCTCTCGGTGACGTCAGGGTCATTCAGTAAATACGGATCCAGAGCAATAGTGAACGCCAATTTGTCGCCGAACCTGCGCTTCAGATCGACGTGGTCGTTCATGGACTGGCCTTCCCACAGGTCTGCAAACTCTGCGATAAATGGCACCAGCGCTTCGATTTTCCCGCATGAGTGGCAGTTGATATAATACCCGCGGCTCTTGATATGGTCGGCTATGCGCTTGGTAGGTTTATAGAAAATATGCTCCCACATAGCCGGGGATATGAACGTTGAAATCTGGGTTCCCCAATCGTCCGAGAGCGCGAAGAAATCTACGGGCAGCCAATTGTCAATGATTTTGTCCACGAGCCGGATTTTGTAGTCAGCCATCGTGTTCGCGTACTCGATAGCATCCTCCGGCTCGGTGGCGAGCCATACGAACACCTCGTTTGCGTCGGCGATGTCCAGAAGGCGTTCAAACATTCCGTTTTGCATGACATACATATTCATCTTTGCAGAGTTTTCGAACCTTGGCGCCATCTCTTCCCTGCCTTCGGTGAAGTCGATATTATCAAGGTCAGGGAATACAAGTTTTTCCCTCCAATCCGCGGGATCGGGGCATATGTGTTTTCCGGGGCGCGACATCTGGGCGCCCACAGCTTCTACAAACTCCCAGTCCACTCCGAACCAGTCTTGCCCTGATGCGTTGAGAGGAGGCCTTTCCCTGTCCGCCGGCGCCATGCAGAAGTTATTTTCCCTGAACATCACAGGAACCCAGAGCGGCTTCTTATGCTCCAGCACCAACTTCATGTTCTCCCGCGGCGCAATGGGGTAGTCAATATCCGGGAGTTTCGCCGGATCGACAGCCAACCTTGTATCTATTACTATATCAGTCTTTTTCGCCAACTATATCACCCATCTTCCGTCATAATTCTGCATTCTTAATTCTGCATTGCGGCGCTGTGCGCCGCCTAACTCCTGTCACCTAACTCCTAAATCCTAATATGCCACTCCCCAAACGACCATAGCGTCCGCGGCCTTTCCGCATATCGGGCAAGTATCGCCGATGTGTTCCTGTTCAAACGGGATGCAGCGCGATGTAACGCCTGCTTCCTCTTTCATTTTTAGCTCACAGTCAAGGCTGCCGCACCACATTGTTTTGACGAAACCGCCATGTTCGTCGAGGATAGTTTTCACATCCTCCAATGTCGCAGCGGTGCGCGTATTGCGTGTGAGGTTCTCTTTTGCCCGGTCATACAGGCCTTTTTGAACCTCGTCCAGCAATGCTCTTATGTGCGGCTCAAGCTCTTCCAGCGGGATTTGCCGCTTCTCGCCGCTGTCCCGGCGCGCAGCGACACATCTGTTGTTTTCTATATCCTCCGGACCAATCTCGATGCGGAGCGGAACACCTTTCATTTCATACTCGGCGAACTTCCAGCCGGGGCGCTGGTCTGATGTGTCGCATTTTACGCGGATGCCTGCGGCAGCGAGACGTTTTTTTAGCTCGTCCGCTTTGTCAAGCACGCCGGGTTTATGCGATGCGACGGGGATGACGACGACCTGCAGCGGAGCGATGCGCGGGGGCAGGCATAGGCCGCTGTTGTCGCCATGTGTCATTATTATCCCGCCAATAATGCGGGTCGAAAGGCCCCATGATGTCTGGTGCGGGTATTGCAGTTTGTTTTCTTTGTCCGAAAACTGTATATCAAACGCGCGCGCGAATCCATCTCCGAAAAAGTGAGAGGTACCGCTTTGCAGCGCTTTTTTGTCGTGCATCATGCACTCGACGGTATATGTGGCCATAGCGCCGGCGAACTTCTCCTTGTCGGTTTTTCTGCCTTTTATCACTGGCATAGCAAGGTAATCTTCGCATAGCTCGGCGTATACCCCCAGCATCTGCTGGGTCTCGAGCTCGGCGTCGGAGCTGGTCTCATGCAATGTGTGTCCTTCCTGCCAAAGGAATTCTCTCCCGCGCAGGAAAGGGCGCGTCGTCTTTTCCCAGCGCAGGACGCTGCACCACTGGTTGTACAGAAGCGGCAAATCGCGCCACGATTTGACTATATGGCTCCAATGGTCGCAGAAGAGCGTTTCAGACGTCGGTCGTATGCAGAGCCGCTCCGCAAGCTCTTCTGCGCCGCCGTGCGTCACCCAGGCGACTTCCGGGGCGAATCCTTCGACATGGTCTTTTTCTTTCTGCAGCAAGCTTTCGGGGATCAGAAGCGGCATCGATACGTTTTCATGCCCCAGCTCCTTGAACCGCGCGTCAAGCATAGCTTGTATGTTTTCCCATATCGCGTATGCATATGGCCGCATAATGAAAAAGCCTTTAACGCCGGAGTAGTCGACAAGCCCGGCTTTCGTCACGACGTCGGTGAACCACTGTCCGAAGTCCTCATCCATGTTTGTGATCTGCTCAACATTCTTGTCTTTCGCCATTTTCCGAAACCTCTCTTTTCCCCGAACCGTCTTTTAGATGTGCGGAGTTTACGTTTATTGCTGCCGCTCCGGCGCAGCGTCCGGTACAATCTTGATTTTCACGGAGCTTGCTGCGCCTTCTTGCAATAGGATACCTTATAGTAATGATTCCCGCAAGTAGAATTTAACTTTTATTATCATGTGCAAAACTTGTAAAATTCGGTTATACGCTTGACTGTGGCATTGCTCCATAGTATATCCTAAGGCTGTCTCGATAAAGCAATATATGCTGACAACTTAGGTAAACACTGGACAAATCTGACTGCGCGATTTATTCAGCGTTCACCCGGAACTATGAACAATGCAAAGGCGGGTATTGCCATGAAAAGGAACGGAGCTTTTTCTATCAACAATTTTGCAAAGTTTGCGCGGACGACGCGCGATACCTTGCTGTACTACGACAAAATCGGATTGCTTTCCCCAAAATCACGCGGAGAGAATAATTACCGGTTTTACTCGAACAACCAACTTGGCACCATCAACCTTATCCGCACACTGCAAGTGTTGGGTATGCCTCTGAGCGGGATCAAGCACCTGAGAGACAAACGCACGCCTGAACTCATCGACGCCGTTTTAGAAAACCAGATAAAACTCCTGGAAGACCAGATCGAAAACCTGATTCGCGCGCAGAAACTCCTGCGCTCGATCAAAACGACGATACAGGCTAACCTTGACATCGATGAGTCAATAATCGAAGTACAGTCCCGCCCGGAGGAAAACATAGTGCTTGGCGAGCAAAACGACTACAGCGGCGACAGGACCGATTATGACGCGCTGTTCAGTTTCTACAAAACCTGCAACGCCAAATACCCTGATCTGGACTTGAACTACCCAGTATGGGCAATGTTTTCAGAAGAGCGGATCCGCAGCCGCGATTGGGTCTGGCCGGACCGTTTCTACTTCTTCAACCCTGAAGGGCACGACAAAAAACCCGCAGCACTGTACGTCATCGGCTACACACGCGGCGGATACGGGCAAAGCCACGATCTGTACACGCGCCTTCTCGACTACATCGACGCCAATGACCTCGAAATCTGCGGGCCTGCTTATGAAGAATATCCATTGAATGAAATCTGTGTGATCGAAGAAAAAGACTACCTGATGCGTATTATGATCACTGTGCGGAAGAAAAAAGTTTGATTTGGCTGTTCATAGGGCATTCGAATGTTTGTGTTCTAAATGATATTTTTCATAATGCCCTTTTCTCATTTTCTATGCCTTCATTTGCCTTCTGCGCGCGAGGTTCAGCGTGCCCTCGCTCATGTCGCCCACACGCGCGAGCGACTTAGCAAGGCCGTTGGCGACGCAAAGGTCCGCGTCGTCCGCGATATGGGTGTTGATACGCGTCTGTTCCGCTATCAGCTTGTCGAACCCCCAGAGCAGGCTGTTCCCGCCCGTCAGGATAATGCCGTTTTGTGAAATATCCGCAACCAGCTCCGGCGGTGTGCTTTCAAGTACGTTATGCACACCGTCGATTATTTGCGAGCTGACTTCCTCAAAGGCTTCGAGCGTTTCCGCCGAGCTGACCGCAACGACGCTTGGCAGCCCCGTCATCAAGTTGCGCCCTTTTACTTCTATCGAAACTGTGTCGGTGCGCGGGAACACGCATCCGATCCCCTTCTTCAGGTCCTCGGCGGTCGCATCGCCAATCAAAACATTATGCTTGCGCCTTATATACTTTATGAGCGCGTCGTCAAAAGCCTCGCCGCCTGCTTTTAAAGAGACGGACTCAACCACGCCGGACAGCGACAATACCGCAATATCAGTCGTGCCGCCCCCAATATCGATTACCATATGACCTTCCGGTTTTGCGATATCAAGGCCCGCGCCGATTGCTGCCGCAAGCGGCGCCTCCATTAAATAGACCTTGCGCGCACCGGCCGCGACCCCGGCGTCAATGACTGCGCGTTCCTCAACTTCCGTGATGCCCGACGGTACGGAAATGATTATTCTCGGCTTGATAAGCGAAAAGGACAGCGCTTTGCGCACAAGCTCCTTTAGCATTCGCTCAGTCATGTCATAGTCTGATATTGCGCCGCCGCGCATCGGCTTTATCGCAACGATGTTGCCCGGCGTCCTGCCGACCATTCGTTGCGCCGCCATTCCGATATTCAGAAGGCGCCCGGTGTTCTTATCCATTGCGACAACAGCCGGCTCGCGGAGTATGACCCCCTTGCCCCGAGTCGACACAAGGACAGACGCCGTTCCCAAATCGATACCAATATCTCTGCCAAATATCATAATTTTTGTCCATTTCCACTAGCCACTAGCAACTAGCAACTAGCCGCTAACTCATTCTCCTCTTGCCAGCGCGGCGCAAATGACTTTCCGCGCTCCTGCTGCAAGCAGGACACGCGCGCATTCCGACAGTGTCGAGCCGGTCGTTACAATATCGTCGATGATCAGTACGCACTTGCCTTCGATCAGTTCCGGGTCCGGCGCTTCATATGCTCCGCTTATATTGGCCTGGCGCTCTTCTTTACCGGAAAGCTCCGATTGCGCCGTCACATCCCGGGGCTTTTTTAGTGTTTCGACCGCGACGTCGTCCAATTCCAGCGCAGTCGCTAACGCGAGCAGCATCGCCTGATCGTACCCGCGCGTACGCTCCCTTTTGCTGCTCAGCGGTACCCATGAAATAATGTCGTACTTGATGTCTACATAGTCGCGGATGCATCTTGCCAGTAGCTTCCCGTATGCGCCCGCGTTTGCGGAAGCGCCCCGGAACTTGTAGCGAAGCAGTGACTTTCTCACGACGCCTTCGTAGTACAGAGGCGATACGCAAAAGTCATAAACGTCGCCTTCGCTCCTGCCTCCGTCTTTAGTGAACGGCAGAGTCTCGTCACATTGCGCGCACCATTCATTTCCTACGTTAATCACCCTGCTGCAAAACACGCATTTAGGAGGAAACAGCAGGTTCAATACCGAAGATAAAAAAGACATGCATTACCCCTCGTTTCCTAAGCAAGTCAGTCGGGAGCGCAGCCCGCTGTAACGCCTTTGGCGTCTGTCGTTGCTCACCATTTGTTCCATTATTTCCGCGCTTCCGACAATTATCAGCAGCTTTTTTGCGCGAGTCATTGCGGTATATAGTATGCTGCGGGTCAGGAGCGGCGGCGCAGCCGCTGTCATAGCCAGGACAACGGCATGGTATTCGCTGCCTTGTGCCTTGTGCACGGTCATCGCGAATGCCGGCTCCAGCTCAGGCAGTTGCTCAAACAAATAGTCGACGAGTTTGTCTTCATAGTCAACTGTAACGATTTCTTTCGCGGCGTCGATTTTCTTAATGACTCCTACGTCGCCGTTATAAACGCCCGTGCCATCCGCGTTGCCGTCCGGGCTTTTCCAGATTATATCATAATTGTTCCTGATTTGCATCACTTTGTCGCCGGTTCTGAAAAGGAACTCTCCCGATTGCTTCTCTTTTTTCAGGATATGGCGCGGATTGACAGCTTCGCGCAGCCGCTCATTAAGGTGAACCGTTCCGCACGCATTCTTACGCGTCGGTGACAAAACCTGGATCTGCGAAGGGTCGACGCCCATGTTTTCAGGCAAACGAACGCCATATAGTTCCGTTACCGTTTCAGCTATTTGCGCCTCTGTATTGCGCCGCAGGAAGAACATATCCGGGTATTTTTCGTGAAGGTCCGGCATGGCGCCTTTGTTAACGCTATGGGCGCACCTGACAATTCCGCTGTTTTGCGCCTGCCTGAAAATCTCTGTCAGAGTGACTGTCGGAACGAGGCCGCTCTTAATGATGTCGGCGAAAGCGCTTCCTGGTCCGACCGGGGGGAGCTGGTCGGCGTCTCCCACCATAATAAGCCGGCTGCCGCGCTTCATCGCATTAAGAAGAGCGCGCATAAGTAATATATCTATCATCGATGATTCGTCGACGATCACAGCGTCCGCTTTTAATGGGTTTGCTTCATCATGGTCAAACACCAGCTCGTCGTCATCGTCGCCGGGCGCTGCTCCCAGCATGCGGTGTATCGTCGCAGCGCCGCGCCCGCATGTTTCAGAGAGCCTCTTTGCAGCCCGCCCCGTCGGAGCGCACAGCATAGTTTGCAGCCCGATAGCGTCAAATAGCATCAAAATTCCGCGCACCGTCGTGGTTTTTCCAGTACCGGGGCCGCCGGTCAGCGCCATTACACCGCACTGCGCTGCATACTCCAGCGCCTTTCTCTGCATTGCCGCATACTCTATGCCGTTGTTCCTCTCAACGCTTGAAATAAGAGCGCTTACATCCCCGCCGGCATTTTGCCGGCGCGCCATCTCCGAAATCCTGCCGGCAGTATAATGCTCAGCCTCGTGCATTACTCGTAAATAGCAGGCTTCTTCCCCTGCAACAGACTCGCTGACTACATCCCCAAACTCGCACAGTGCATCAAGCGCTTCGCTGACGGCTTCATGCCCGGCGCCGATCAGCTGGTCGGTAGCGCCTATGAGTTTGCTTCTGGGTATGAATGTGTGCCCATTGTTCAAGTTATATGTCAATTCAAACACAAGCGCCGCTGATACGCGCTCGGCACAGTCGCTGGAAAAACCCAATTCCATTGCGATGGAGTCGGACTCAGAGAAGTCCGCGCCGTATTTGCCTGAAGAAATAATGTAAGGGTTTTCCCTCACTGTATCGAGCGATTCGTCGCCATAATCCTTGTAGATGCGTATCGCAACCAGCGGTTTTATGCCATATGCCGCAAAAAAGTCTATCAGTCGCTTAAGCTCCGCTTGACGGCGAAACCCTTCGCCGATCATTCGCGCGTTTTTGGGTGATATTCCCTTTATCGAAGAGAGCTTCTCAGGCTCGTTCTCAATGATGTGAAGAGCGTCGCTCCCGAACTTTTTCACTATGTCGCGAGCTTTTGCCGGCCCTACATTTTTGATGACGCCCGACGAGAGGTAGTGAAGTATCTCATCGACGCCGCTTGGCTCCTTTGTCTCAAATGCCTCCGCCTTGAACTGTCGGCCGTATTGCGGGTGAGTCGTCCAGTCACCCTGTAATTCAAGGCGCTCGCCAGCCCTCACCCCCGGTATGCATCCGGACGCGGTCACAGCGCCTTCCGGCGTATCGAGCCGCAGAATAGCGAACCCGTTCTCAGGGTTCGTAAAAACGACGTTTGTAACAGCGCCCTCAATAATCTCCATCACGCATACAACCATACCTTCCAAAAGGCTGCTTTATCTTTAATTCCTAATTTTTAATCCCTGATCTCTAAGCCCTGCTCCCTCGGCGCCGGCCGTTAATTCCCGGTTACTCTTCCGTATCGAAAATAATAGTAACAGGGCCATCGTTTATGGAGCTTACCGCCATATCCGCTCCAAAAGAGCCGGTCTCGACGCGGAACCCGGCTTTTTCACATTCGCTTATAAACAACTCATACAAGGGTATTGCTGCATCCGGCTTTGCCGCGTCTGTGAACCCCGGCCGGCGGCTTTTATGGCTGGCATACAATGTAAACTGCGATATGACTAGTATGCTTCCGCCGACAGCCCTAAGGTCCAGGTTCATCTTTCCGTCGCTATCCCCAAACACCCTCAAGTTGCACACTTTGGCGGCAAGCTTTTCAGCTTCCTTTTCCGTATCGCCGTTCTTAATTCCCAGAAGGACAAGAAACCCCGTGCCTATCTCCCCTGTTACAGCGCCCCCGATTTCCACCGACGCCTTCGTCACCCGCGTAACAACAGCCCGCATTCACCCTATCCTCCGTATATCCGTAATCCCTTGAACGGACATCAGCTTTGCCATGGCAGATACAAGCTCGTCGCGGTTTTTTACACCGACGACGACAGAAACGGCGACTATCGCACTGCCTACGTCCCTTGCGGTAAACGACGATATTTTTACCCCAAGCGCGTTCAGGCTCGAAGCGACGTCTACGACCAATCCTGTCCTGTCGCGCGCGGTTATCCGTATTTCAGTCGGATAAGCAGTCGCATTGGTATCACCCCAGGACACATGAACCCATCTTTCAGCATCGCTGGGAGTTTTTTCCGCTTGGATATAGTTCTCGCAATCCTGGCGGTGGATCGAAACGCCAAGTCCGCGGGTAATGAACCCTGCAATTGGGTCTCCGGGAACCGGCGCGCAGCATCTCGCAAACTTAACGAGGCAGTTCTCCACGCCTTCAACCGTAACGCCGTATACCGGTTTGTTTTGTACTTCCGTCACTTTCCCGGGTTTTTGCTGCTCTTCCTTCTTCTTGGTCTTCATCGCCGACCGCACATCGTCTCGGATTCTGTTCACAGCCCTTTGCGCTGAGATCCCTCCATATCCGATAGCGGCGTATAGTTCATCGAGCGACCCGAATGCCAGCCGTTCTAGAATCTTTTGCATTGTATCGTCGCGCGTTATATCCGCCAGATTCAAGCCTGCATGCTTCAGTTCAGACTCGAAGGCCATCTTTCCGTGGACGATGTTCTCTTCGCGCTTTTCCTTCTTGAACCATTGGCGTATCTTGTTTCGCGCTTCGGGGCTCTTTATAATGTCCAGCCAGTCGCGGCTGGGACCTTTGGATGCGTTTGAGGTCAGTATCCTGACTATATCGCCGCTGCGCAGCACATGAGTATACGGCACCATTCGCCCGTTCACTATCGCGCCGGTCATCCGGTTACCGACTTCCGAGTGGATGCTGTATGCAAAGTCTATCGGCGTAGAGCCTGCCGGAAGGTTTCTTACGTCGCCTCTCGGCGTGAATATATAGACCTCATCGGCAAACATGTCTACCTTAAGTGCCTGCAGGAAGTCCTGCGCGTCGCTGTCTTGCTGTGATTCCAGCAATCGCCTGACCCACGAGAATTTCTCTTCGTCGGCGACCACCCCGTTCTCGCCTTCTTTGTACTTCCAGTGCGCGGCAATGCCATACTCCGCTGTATGGTGCATTTCCCACGTTCTTATCTGCACTTCGAACGGCACACCGTCGACGCCAATGACAGATGTGTGAAGGCTCCTGTACATGTTCGGCTTCGGCGTGCTTATGTAATCCTTGAAGTACCCTGGAATCGGGCGGAAAATATCGTGAATATGGCCAAGTACGTTATAACAGTCGGCAATGCTGTTCACTATCACTCGGAATGCATACAGATCCATAACTTCTGAGAGTTCTTTTTTCTGGCTGTACACTTTCCTGTATATGCTGTACATATGCTTGATCCGCCCGTACACTGTGCATTCAATGCCAAGCTGTTTCAGTCGCTCTTTTATTTTATGCTGTATTTTGTTGACGAAATTCTCGTCTTCTGTCCGGCGCAGCTTCAACCCCTCGCGTATCTCCCCGCATCCTATCGGGTCAAGGTACTCGATCGACAGATCCTCAAGCTCCCACTTGATTTTTTGCATACCGAGTCTATGTGCTATCGGGGCATACATTTCAGTCGTCTCAAGTGCTTTTTCACGCTGCTTTTCCGGCGACTGGTACTCCATCGTACGCATGTTGTGGAGTCTGTCGGCGATCTTTATCAAAATAACGCGAATGTCCTTTGCCATAGCTATGAGCATTTTGCGCAGATTCTCCATCTGCTCTTTTTCTTTGCTTGTATATGTGACGCGGGTCAGTTTCGTGACTCCCTCGACAATTTCCGCGACGTCCTTGCCGAACTGTTTCTCGATTTCTTCATAAGAAGCACCGGTGTCTTCAATACAATCATGCAGCAGCGCAGCGCAAACCGAGTCCTCGTCGAGGCCCATTTCAAGCACGATTTCCGCGGCTGCAAGCGGATGTGTAATAAACTCGGTGCCGTCTTTGCGAAGCTGCGTTCCATGAGCCTGGCGCGCGTACTCGAAAGCGGCCCGGACGCGCTTCAAGTCCGCGCCGGGATTATTCTCGCCTATAACCGCTTCTAACCGCCGGTATCTATTAGTAATGTCGTCCATCAGCCACTAGCCAATCCTTCGTGTCCTTTATGTCTTTCTTGTAGCCGCCAGCTCTAGCCATTAGCTGCTCTAATATCAAACACCTGTAACTGAACATTGCTGCGCCCGCGGAACGAGTTGATCTGCGGCTCAAAAGCAATGTCTACCAGCATCCCCTCGCTCACGTCCAAATCTCCGGACGGCATTGCGAAATATATGCAGTCAATGCTTTTCCCCGCTTTCTCTATCTTTAACCGCGTATGTTTTCCAGCGCCGATCGAACTAACTGATGCAAGCAAAGCGCTTTTGATGCACAGGAGCGGCGGCGCGTTCCCGTTTCCGAACGGCTCAAGCGTTGACAGCGCTTCGACGTTTTTTATTGTCAGTAACTCAGGTTTTTCCACCTCGAAGTCCATACGCAGCCCCTGCGAAGACAAACTATCATCACTGTCATGATAGTACTTTTTTATACGCTCTCTGAAGCGGCTGATGTTTGCTTCTGCAATAGTAACTCCGGAAGCCATGTCATGGCCTCCGTAATTTTGCAGCAGGTCTTCACATGAATGAAGAGCCTTGTAAATACCGAACTTACCGACACTGCGGCATGAACCGCGGCCAACCCCGCCTTCATCTATGCTAATTATTATCGCCGGCACCAGAAAGCGTTCCGCCATTTTCGCGGCTACAATGCCTGTCACACCCTGATACCATCCCCGCTTAGCAAGTATTATCGGGCCGTCTCCGCCCTGCTCGGGAAGCATCGCTATCGCCTCTTCAAATATCTCAGACTCCAACCTGCGTCTCTCGATGTTCAGGTTGTTCAGTTCTGCAGTCAATCGCTCCGCTTCTGCGTTGTCGTCAGAAAGCAGAAGCTCGACCGAGAGCATAGTCCGCCCCATCCTTCCGGCTGCATTTAACCTCGGTGCAAGAATAAAGCCAACGGTCGCGGTCGTTACTTTCTTATGTTCGGAGTAGTTTTCTTCCAAAAGGTTCAAGAAACCCAGCCGCGGTTTTTCATTCAGGTCGCGCAGACCGCGCCTGATCAGAATGCGGTTCTCTCCGACGACAGGCATGACGTCTGCTATCGTGCCGATCGCGACGAGGTCTCCGTAGCGCTGCAGCATTTCATCATGCGAGACGCCGCGTTCCAGCGCGCATACCAGCTTAAATGCTACACCCACCCCGGCAAGGAGTTTATTCGGATAAGCGCAATCAGGCCGTTTCGGGTCTATGACTGCGTCCGCACTCGGCAGCGATGCTTTGCACTCATGGTGGTCTGTTATCACGAGCCCAAGTCCGACACTTTTGGCGTACTCCGCTTCCTCAATTGACGTTATCCCGCAGTCAACGGTAATGATCAGGCTCACTCCGTGCGACTTGAGCATATCTATCGCAGGTTTGTTCAAACTGTACCCTTCGTCCATGCGGCTTGGGATGTAGATTTCAAAATCAGCATTTTTTTCGCGCAGCCAGAGTGTCAGTATCGCGCAAGACGTCATCCCGTCGACGTCATAGTCGCCGTAAACAGCAATGCGCTCGCCCTTTTCGATGGCGGCGAGGATACGCCTGACAGCCGCTTCCATATCTGCAAGGAGAAACGGGTCGTAGAGTTCTTCCGGAACATTGCCGAGTATCGCTTGCACAGCGTCATTTTCAACAATACCCCTTGAGGCCAGAAAAACGGAAACAAGCGGATTGATCCCTTCGCGGCAGAAGTTAACTGCCGTTTGCCTGTCAAAACCGTTTACCTCCCAGTCAATGAGCCTCATATTGCCGATCCTGCCTTCCTGTGCGGACTATCTGCGAAAAAAATACTTCATCGAAGTAGTATATCAAATGGTTTAAGATTTCTCAACAAAAAACAGAATTTTCCGTGAATATCTTAAATATTCCGTTGAAAAGGAGCGATTCTTTGCACAAAGAACCGCTCCCCAGCAAGATCATAGCTTTTTAACGGAGAATCAACCCGCGCTCAAACCCATGCGCTCTACTTTAAAAATCCGGGCGTCCATCGTTTTTAGATCCGGGCTGACGTTTGGTTTGAATTCCATCTTGTCAAGTACATCCTTTTGCAAATCGACGCCGGGCGCGATCTCCACGAGCGTCACGCCATCCTCTGTCAGCTTGAACACCGCGCGTTCGGAAATATACATGACCTCCTGCCCGTTCTTCAGCGCCTGTTCACCGGAGAATGTGATCTGCTGCACTTCTTTTACATACTTGATCTCCGCGCCGTCGCTCTTTATGCGCAGCCCGCCTTCTACGATATCGATATCCGGTTTCGGCCTGCCTGCTGTGAACATGCCTACATAAAAAACCTTCTTCGCGTTTTGTGAGATGTCGATGAACCCTCCGGGACCGCCGCTGCGTCCCGCGAATTTCGAAACATTCACATTGCCCTTAATATCGATCTCCGCCGACCCGAGGAATGTCATATCGAGCAGCCCACCGCCGTACATGTTGAGTATGTCAGTCTGGCTGTAGATAGCCTCGGCATTGGCGACCCCCGGAAATGCCAGCCCGTCCTGAATCACCCCGCCCATGGGTCCGGACTCGACTGATGTTACGAAACTGCCTGCAATGCCTTCTTCTTCGGCCACGCTGCTTATAGCCGCCGGTATGCCGACCCCGCAGTTTATCACTGCGCCCGGAGTCAGTTCCATAGCTGCGCGCCTTGCAATGATCTTGCGCAGGTCTAGTTTAGCAACCGACGCATCGACGCTCACGGCAGTGCGAAGCTGCCCCGTCAGTTCGGGCCTGTATTTTGAAGTGATGTAGCATTGACGGTGGTTATCGGGATCCTGAGCTTTGATGATGTAATCTACAAAGCTCGAATGGAACCTGACGTTCTTTGCCGGTATCGAGCCGCGCTTGACGATGTCAGCGACCTGAACGATCACTATGCCTCCATTGTTGCGCACAGCTGCGGCCATTTCAAACTCGGCGCCCACAAGCGCTTCCTGCTCGATGGAAATATTACCGTCCTCATCCGCATATGTGCCCCTTATGAAGCAAATATCAGGCTTGAACGCCTTGTAAAACAGGTATTCTTTGCCGTCGATCTCCATGAGTTCCACGATGGAGCCTTGTTTTTGAGCTAAGTCGTTAACTGCGCAGCCCTCAAACCGCGGATCGCAGAACGTCCCGAGGCCAACCTTCGTGATAAGGCCCGGCGCCCCGCCGGCAACGGCGCGGGTGAGGTTAAGCAGGACGCCCATAGGATACAGATAACCCGCTATCTTGTTTTGCTGAATGCCATACCCGATGGCTCGGGCGTCCGCGAGCGCTATCCTTACAGAAGTGATAAGGCCCTCAGCCCTGAGCAGGTTCAGGCCGACGTTATATCCCTTCAACGGCTCGTCGCTCTCGGATTTGTCCCCGGGGGTGATACCGCTGATTATCGAAATGCCTTTCGGATGCCCGGTTTTTTCATGCCTTTGCGCAAGCCCGATAAGGAGTTCTTCGGGGCTGCCATAAGTGCTGAAACCCCCGAGCATCAAAGTCATACCGTCAGCTACATGGCTGACCGCTTCTTCAACTGTAACGAATTTTGCCATTGGTTACTCTCCTTGTTTTTTACTTATATACATCCTTCGCTTCAGCGTATTCCGGGTTCATTACGACGGAGAAGTGGAAAACCGGTTTGTTGACCTCGAGGATGCGCATCGGGTTATGCGGGATGTCACCGGGTACGAATATCAACGTCGATTTTGTCAGCTTATGCGCTTCACCGTTGATCGTGAATTCGATAACGCCATTGAGGTTATACGGGTCGTCGGGGTTTGAGCCGTAAAAACCTATTAGCTCGCTATACCCATGCTGATGCTCTGTAAAAATCGGATCGCGCTCCGGAACCGCGAAATACCATGCTGTGTTCATTTGGAACGCGCCGGGGCAGACATTGCTGTCCATCCACAGGATGCGGTTTGAAAACTTCTCATAGATCACCTTGAAGTCGGGATCCATCATATTCGCCGGCGCTTGCAGCTCCTGCACAAAGTACTTGCCGTACTCGCCGCCCTTATTATTATCGTAAACCACTAAAAGTTCCTCCATTTCACTTCGGTAAATCCCAATCTATAAACTTCCAATAGGGGGCGTTCACGCGCTCCTGGTACGCTTTCATGTCTACGCCGTTCCAGTCGTAAAAACCGGTCTTGCTCTCTGCGCGCGCGCCGAGGTCCCCGCGTGCTATACGGTCTGTTATCGCCGCGGGAGCGCTGTCGATATTGCTCAGCGTCGGGAACACGGTGTTGCATGTCATGATATTCAGGTTCAGCCCGCCGTTGTCAAAATGCTCGTACATGCCAATCGACGTGTAACGCGGGCAGAAGCTGTAATTCAGGCAAGTATCGACGTCGCGCGGCTCGCAGATGCCGCTCTCTACAAGATTGAGCGCCTCGCGCCACAGTGCGAACTGCAGGCGGTTCCCGATGAAACCGGGCGTCGGTTTTTTCAGGATGACCGGCTTGCGGTCGAGCGATTCTAAAACTTCCTTCGCAAAATCCAGGACGCCAGGCGCTGTGTCCTTCCCGCCGCACAGTTCAAAAAACGGCACCATATGCGCAGGGTTGAAAGGATGCGTCACGATGAGGCGGTCTTTGTACTTTGTCATCTTTTCGCCCATCATGTCAGGCGTGAAAGACGAGCTGACCGAGCATATCGCTTTAACTTTAGTGCATGTCGCCTCGATTTTAGCCAGAATGTCATACTTTAACTCCAGATTCTCGTTGACGCATTCATAAATGACCTCACAGTCGGCAATTTCGCTGAAGTCGAGCGTGTATTTTAACAACTTCTCACAGATTTCAGTCTGGTTTTCCGGCATAAGGCCCTGATCGATCATCTGGCGGAAGTAATTGTCATATGTCTTTTTGTATTCCGGGATCATCTCCTGCCGGCGGGCGACGCAGGTCGTCTTGTATCCATGCCCCGTCGTAAGGACCGCCAGGCTGTCGCCTATCATCCCCAGTCCAATGATGCCGATGTGCTTTACGCTTTCAAGCTTCATGTGTACCTCCTTAGTCCATGAGCTGCCAGACAACCAGCGAAAATGCTTTGCTCTGTGCCTGACAGCCCCTTGTTCGTTTTACTATATTCCTTTGACCTCGTCGTCAGTCCAGCCTGCCTCCCCGGGAACCGGCGGCTCGTTCTTCATCCCGTCTGTAAAATACAGTATCGTGTCGATCAAAGAAAGGATGAAGTATTCGAGGAATGCGACCAGCATGACTACCGCGAATATCCACTGCGGGATGTTGAGGACGTCGGTCGGCCTGCCGGTAGATATCAAGTCGGTGACTTTATTGTACGCTCCGAAAGTAAGCATAGCGATGACTCCGGTTTCGACAAGCGTTATGGCAAAGACCCAGAAGCACCGGAACCTGTAAGGGAACCTGTCTACGAACAGCGGCACCCAGATATGTCCCTTCTTTATCTGCAGTACCGGGATACCGAGCGAGCAAACGATCACCATAAAAAACTGCGTCAATTCGTTGCTGCCCCTGACCCTCATGCTCCCGCCGCTCACTTTTCTGCCAACCACATCGACCGCGACGATAACGACCATTGCGAACAGGAATAAGAGGCCGATATATCCTATCCCGGTAACAATGCGGCTAAATCCGTCGCGGATTTTTTGCAGCTTCACAATACCACCTTCTCACCCTTAGCTTACTTGAAGCGTCCGTTGTACGTATTTACCAGCTCGACTGCTTTGTCATACACTGACTGCGCATTGGAGCCGTTTTCGGAGACCCACTGTTTGGCTACGTTTTCGTAAGCCGCCTGAAGGTCTGTTGCGAATGCGCCGCTCGGCGGGTATATCGTACCGCCGTTGCCTGTTGCGTCGCTGCGGCCTTTCGCCTCATATGCTTCCCAAATACCGACGAGGTTCAGGCAGTAGTCGCCGGAAACGCTCTTGATAGCGTCGGCATAGCCGGCGGATACAATTTCCTTCCACACAGCCTCATTGGCCATCAGCGAGTACGCGGAGCAGCCGATGTTGGTGTCGAGATAGTAGTTCAAGACGCCGGGGTCGGTCAGCTTGAAAGAGGCGATGGCATGCCAGTCCGTAACAAGATAGTCGATAACGCCATTTGACACGTTCGGGTACACATCGCCGATCCCGCAGCTGAATATCGATGCGCCGACTTCTTCTATGAACATTTGCGCAGGGCCGTTGTTACCGCGGATATTACCTTTGATCTCACCAGTGCTGGATAGCTCTCCGGTACCTTTGTATGACAGCGGGCTCGGGTTGTTTGCCCATACGAACAGCAGTTCGCCGTGGTTTGCAAACTCCGACTGTATGGCAGGTGTGTTCTTGTAGAGATCCCACATCGCGTAAGAACCTGCAGTTGCGGTCTTGATACCCAATGCGGGGTTCTGGATCGCGAGAGTCAGCGGCATATAGCCCTTGAAGTAGCAAGGGAGCGTGGAACAGAAGTCGACAAGCCCGTCCTTCATGTAGTTGAGTGCTTCCATCGTACCTCCGGCGCAGTACGCATTCGAAACGCCAATGTCGATGTAAACAGCGCCTTCGGTTGCAACCAGAACGGCGTCAGACCATGCGTACAAGAACTCGCCGGACGCGCTCTCGGCAGGGTCCTGACAGTTGAGCGTATAGCGATACTTTGCGGCGTCCTTATCATATGCGGAAGCCTGCTGTTTCAGGTCTGCTATGAATGCGTAGGCGTCGCTCGCCCTCTTCGCAGCGTCTGCGCTGAGATCGGGCATACCTGCCGGAGCAGGCGCCTGCCCTCCGGAAGATGAGGATTCTTGTGTCGATGGAGGCTGCGATGCAGGAGTCCCGTCGTCCTTTTCTCCGCAGCCTACCACCAGGACTGCGAGCATTACCAGGATCAGAATGATTGAAATACTCTTCTTCATTTGATATTTGACCCTCCTAAATTTTTTGGAGTTTTCGCGCAAAAAATGATAAATGCTTAATCAGCTGCTTAATAACTCTGAGCTGGTCACTCTTGAGTTTGCTCTAGAGTCTTTCCTTTGTTTCACCCAACAGTACGCCGGCAGCACTACCCGGCAGAAGCGGAAGTAATTCCGGGCAGCCATGTCGTTATCGCCGGAAAGAACATGACTATAGCTATCGCAACCGCAATGCCAATCAAGAATGGCGCCGTGCCCTTAAAAATCGTGGTCAATGGCGTGTCTTTTGCCACGCCCGACATTACATAACAGCATAACCCGACCGGCGGCGTCATCAGTCCGAACTGCATAAGCATGACCATAAGGACGCCGAACCACATTGTAACGGCCTCCGTGTTGCCGCCGAACCCAAGCTCCAGATCCTTGATTATCGGCAGAAATATCGGTGTGAGCAGAACTATCAGCGGCAGCGAATCGACAAAGCAGCCAAGAACTGCATAAAGCAGCAAGCAGGCGAGCAAAATAAAGATCGGAGCCACATTTGCCGTTGCGGCTGCATTCGCGATGGCCTGCGGGAGCCCTGTCAGGTTAAAAAAGTCGCCGAGGATGTTCGCACCTATCATGATGATAAAAATCATCGCCGTCGTCTCAGCGGTTTCCTTGAGCGAGGCGATGAGGTTCTTGAATGTGAACTTCCTCTTTATAACCATGAATACGAACGCGCCGGCCGCTCCGACAGCCGCGCCCTCGGACGCGCTGCACCAGCCAAGCATGATCCCGCCCAGCACAAGCGCAAACAGCACAAGGACCGGGATTACGCCCACCGCGGAGCGGAGTTTCTCTTTTGCCGAAAACTTCGGCCCCTTGGGTCCCGCCGCAGGGTCGATTGCGCAAATCACAAGGATCACGCATGAATAGCACACGCACAGCAGTATGCCGGGAAGAATGCCCGCAATGAACATCTTCCCGACGCCGACGCCGGCGTTTATACCGTAGAGCATGAACCCGACGCTCGGCGGGATGAGTATGCCGAGCGTGCCGCCCGCGGAAATCGAGCCGCAGGTCAGCGTGCGTTTGTAATTGAACTTGTCCATCTCGGGGAGGCATATCTTGCCCATGCTGGCAGTGGTAGCCGTCGAGGAGCCGCATATCGCCGCGAAGAACGCACAGGCTATCTCAGTCGCTATCGCGAGGCCGCCGCGCAGCCTGCTGACGAGTTTGTAACATGCCTCGTACAGATCGCCGCTTATCCCCGCGTATGCGCATACGACGCCCATCAGGGTGAACAGGGGTATGACGCTCAAAGACTCATTGTTCAATGTACCGAATGTCGTATTCTTCATCAGCCCCAGCGCTATGTTGAAGCCTCTCATATTAAAGCCTTTGAGATACCAGACGCCCACGAATCCCACAAACGCCATCGCAAGCCCGACGCGTTTGCCCATGAACAGCAGGACTACGAGCAAGACAAGCCCAAGCAGGCCTATGATTAAACTCGACATACTAGTGAATTATCCCCCTTCATTCTCCCTCTGATACTATTTTTTCAGAGACTTCAGGCCAATCATTTCCCTCGCTTCTTCCGGAGTCGCTACATCCATTTCAAGCTCCCTGATGATCCGCGCCATGCGCTCTACCAGCTGGGCGTTGGATGTGGCGAGCTCGCCATAGCGGTACTGGATGTTGTCTTCCATACCGACGCGGGCGTGGCAGCCTTTGAGCATTCCGTATGTGACCCCGGTCAGTTGGTTTGACGCAATCGCCATTGTGGTCATGTTGACCGGGATCGGCCCCGCGTTCATGCGGATGAGGTCGATCATATAGTCATGGTTCGGCTGCGTATAGGATATCGCGCCCTGGCTGACTTTGTTCATGCCCATGACCAGCGTGATGTTCACCGGCTCTTTCGGATCGTCCGTAAGCCTGCACACACCTGCCGGAACGAGATGCTGGAACACGTCCTCGACTGACTCAAGGTTGAACGCTTCGATCTCCGGCTTGATACCGAGCTCTTTCATGCGCAGCCCATGTTTGATCAGCCAGTCGCGCTCCCAGCGGTATATAAAGCAAAGGTCGCCCCACACAGTCGTTATCAGCGAAGTGTCGAGCGAGCACATTTCGGGGAGAGCGCCTTTGATGCTGTCGTCATACAACAGTGCGATTCCGTCGTCAGCTTCTGATCCGGGCTTTGTCGCGGGAGCAGTGGAGTTTTGCGTTATGATGTCGCATTTCGCGCGGACTCCGCTGTTGATCTCCGCGAACACTTTCGGGTCGTTGCAGGAGTTGCCTTCTTTGTTCCTGGCGTGGATGTGGACGATTGCCGCGCCCGCATTGTAGCAGTCATATGCCGACTGGATTATCTCTGCTGGCTGTTCCGGCAGATTCGGGTTTTGGGCTTTTCCCTGGAAATTACCGGTTTGGGCTACTGTGATGATCACTTTTCTCTTGCTTGCCATAATAGTATTCCTTTCTACAAATAAAATGTGTATTCAACTCGTTACCGGGAAAAAATAAAAAAGCATATGAACTTAATGCGTACAAGTGTGTTGATTATATATGGATTTTAACGGTTTGTCAAAGTAAGAAAATATGTAGCGAAACTGTGTAGTAATTATGTAGCGGTCATTGTAAAGCAATGTTTTGCAGCTGTTGATTGCCGTGCTGTCGCCTTTACATCTTTCTGACTTCGACCATTATCAGCGAGGCAGACACGCATGCAGCGGCCAGGTCCGCTATCGGGCCTGCGTACATAGCGCCGTCAAGACCGAAAAACAGCGGGAGTACCAGCAGCAGCGGTATGATGAACAGCACCTGCCGCGAAAGCGAGATCCAGACGCCGCGCACACCTTTCCCGATAGCCGGGAAAAACGTCGCTGCGATCGGCTGGACGCCGCTCAGAAAAACCATGAACATGAACACACGCAGATAACGCGCGGCAAACTCAAGATAAAGCGGACTGTCTTCCCCGAAGATGAGCATGATGCTGCGAGGGAAGAGCTGAAACACAGAAAACGCAGTCACCGAAACAATGCTCGCTGCAATCAGTTCCGTGCGCAGCGTCTTTTTCACGCGCGCGAATTTTTTCGCGCCGTAGTCGAATCCCAGTATCGGCTGGCAGCCCTGACCGATGCCGACAGTCAAGGACGAAAAAATAAGGTTCAGCTTCGATATCGCGCCGACGCAGCTAAGCGGGATGTCGCTGCCGTAGATAGACAATCCGCCGTAATGGCGCAGCGTGTTGTTAAGGGTTATCTGCAGTATAGACACGCCCAGCTGGTTGATGCAGGGTGTGATGCCGAGCAGGCAGGTCTTGATAGTCAAATCCAGCTTTGGAAGGAGCTTATCCCTGGCGATTTTCACTACATTGGCTTTTCTCAGGAAGTAGAACACAGATAGAGCAGCGGTCAGTATCTGGCTCATCGTCGTGGCCCATGCGACGCCTGCGATGCCCTGCTTAAAAACGAAAACTGCTATCGGGTCGCCTGCAACGTTGAAAGCAGCGCCGGCCAGCGTACACCACATTGCATACCTTGGGCTGCCGTCGGCCCGGATAAAAGCGTTCGCCCCCGTCGTAAATATGCCAAACGGTACGCCGATAGCCACAATGGTCATATAAGTCCGTGCAAGAGGCTCGACAGTTTGCGTCGAGCCGAAGGCGTGGACAAGAGGCTTGAGGAACACAAGGACGACGGCAGCTATTGCTGCGCCGGTTATCGTCAGCAGACTGAGGGTGTTGCAGGCATAACTGTTTGCAACGTCCTTGTCACCCTCGCCTAGTTTCAAGCTGAAGTTGGCAGCGCCGCCTGTTCCCAGCAGATACGCAACTGCGGCGCCAATTGGTGTAAGAGGGAACGCCACGTTCGTCGCCGCGATCCCCAGCATACCCACTGCATTGCCGATGACAACCTGGTCCACAAGGTTATACGACGCATTGACCAGGTTGCTGACGATAGACGGAATAATATATTGCAGCATCTGCCTGCCGACTTTTTCTGTTTGCATTGAGTTGCTCACGATTAATGCTCCTGTGATACGGATTTCTTCATACTCAGCGATATTCGCTTTTTACGCAGGTCGACGTCGAGGACGGTGACGTTTACAATGTCGCCGACTTTAGCGACTTCGGAGGGGTGGCGGATAAAGCGGTCAGCCATCTGCGAGATATGGACTAGCCCGTCCTGGTGGACGCCAATGTCGACAAAAGCGCCAAAATCTATTACGTTTCGCACAGTGCCGGTCAGCGCCATCCCTGGCTTGAGGTCTTCCATGGACAATACATCCGTTCGCAGCTGCGGCTTTGGAAGTTCATCACGGGGGTCGCGCCCCGGCTTTTGCAAAGATGCAGCTATATCGCGCAATGTGTGGACGCCGACATTGCATTGCGCCGCCAGCTCTTCTTCACCACGCTCTGCTATCAGTTCGCGGACAGGCGGCATATCGCCGACATTGCTCAGGCTCAAATCGAATGCCTCGAGCAGCTTTTTCGCAGCCTGGTATGACTCCGGGTGTACTGAAGTGTTGTCGAGGACATTTTCTGCTCCCGGGATCCTGAGGAATCCCGCGCATTGCTCATATGCCTTCGGGCCGAGCTTCGGCACTTTCAGCAGCGTTTTGCGGTCACGGAACGCGCCGTTTTCTTCGCGATAGCTGACCACATTCTTCGCAGTCGCAGGCCCAAGCCCGGCTACCCTCGCGAGCAGCGGAGCAGAGGCTACGTTAAGGTCGACCCCGACGTTGTTCACGCAATCCTCGACTACCCCGTCGAGCGTATCGTTCAGCCTCGCTTGAGGCATGTCATGCTGGTACTGCCCCACGCCGATCGACTTTGGGTCTACCTTGACCAGCTCCGCAAGCGGATCCTGCAGTCTGCGCGCGATAGACACAGCTGAACGCAGCGAAACATCAAACTGAGGGAACTCCTCCGCCGCAAGCTTCGACGCGGAATAGACCGACGCGCCCGCCTCGTTTACCATCGTATAGGATACGCCGGGCGTTTGTTTTATCATTTCCGCTGTAAATATTTCAGTCTCTTTCGAAGCAGTTCCGTTACCAATGGCGATGATAGTCACTTTATGCTTGTTGATAAGTTTTATCAGCTTATCCGCGGCTTCGGCAGTCCTTGATTCAGGCGGAGTGGGGTATACGACCGCTGTGTCCAACACAAGCCCGGTCGGGTCGATCACGGCGCATTTACACCCTGTGCGGTATGCGGGGTCGATCGCGAGGATCGTATGCCCGCGCACCGGCGGCTGCATGAGCAGCTGTTTGAGGTTAACGGCAAACATCCTGATCGCCTGCTCCTGCGCGCCCTCGGATAGTGTTGCGCGGAGCTCCCGCTCAAGCGATGGGAATAGCAATCTGTCCCAGGAATCGCGGATAGCCCTTTCAACGTACTCCGAGGAAGGCGAGCCGTTTCGCTCCAGGAACACGCCGTCCATGACGGACACAGCTTTTTCATGCGGCGCTTTCAGAGTGACCTTAAGCGCGTCTTCCTTCTCGCCGCGGTTTATCGCCAGCACGCGGTGGTGCTGTATACGGCTAAGCGCTTCTTCATACTCATAGTACTGCTCGAAAACGGCAGCACCTTCCCCGGATTTTACTGAGCATAATGCGCTCTCCCGGAGTAGCAGCGGGCGTAGCTTTGCGCGCAGTGCGGCGTCGTCGGAAAAATCCTCGGCAAGAATGTCGCAAGCCCCGTTCAAGCAGCTTGCAGCGTCCGGCAGGCCTTTTTCCTCGTCGATAAAGGCGGTGGATTTTTCCTCCGGCAGCTCGCTGCTGCGTTGCTGCGCAAGCAGCCACGCTGCAAGCGGCTCCAGCCCCTGCTCGCGCGCAACTGTCGCTCGCGTGCGGCGCTTTTGTTTATACGGGCGGTACAAATCTTCGACAGCCGCTAAAGTCAGGGCTGAGCCGATCGCGGACGCCAGTTCGTCGGTCAGCTTGTCCTGAGCCTCTATAGCGTCGCGTACCTCCTGCTTGCGCTTGTCGAGGCTGCGCAGATACTGGAGCCGGTCCGCAAGCTCGCGCAGCTTCTGATCGTCCATCGCGCCGTGCTGCTCCTTGCGATAACGGGCGATAAACGGAATTGTGTTGCCGTCGTCTATCAGTTTGATGACATTTCCGATATGCAGCGCTTTGCAGCCTAGTTCCTCTGCCAGTATGCTTTCATATGATAAAGCCAAAACCGCACCTCCTGATGATGCTTTAGTTTGTGTTGACAAATATGGTATACTCTTGAAAAGTACAGAAAGGTTTGGATAGTAAAATGAAAAAAAGAGTTATTTGGGTCGTAATGATAATCGTTCTTGCGCTAATGGTGTCGAGCCTGCTTGGCGCTTGCGATACGAAGGAAACCGCGGGTACTTCCGGTTCACAGACAAGCAGTGAAGCGGGTAATGCCGAAGCGCAGGATACGAGCGAGCCGCCGGCAACGGACGAAGAACCGGAGCCCGAGGACGAAGAAGAAATAATCGTACCCGCAGACGCGCCGAATCCAGTTGTAACGATCACAATGGAGAACGGCAACGAAATAGTGCTTGAGCTGTATTACGACAAAGCGCCTAATACAGTTTGCAACTTTATCTGGCTCGCACAGTCCGGCTTCTACGATGGGCTGATTTTCCACCGCGTCAGCGAGGGTTTCATGATCCAGGGCGGCTGCCCGGAAGGCACCGGGTACGGGAATCCCGGCTACGGCATTAAGGGCGAGTTTAGCAGTAATGGTTATACAGACAACGATATTTCCCACATTCCGGGCGTTATTTCTATGGCGCGCAGCGATAATCCGGATTCTGCAGGCAGCCAGTTCTTCATATGCGCAGGCGATGCATCGTTTCTTGACGGGAAGTATGCGGCATTCGGCGTGACGATATCCGGCCTGAAGGAAGTTTATGAGATTGCCAAACTCAACGCAGAAGACGGTCCCCCGTCTACCCCGCAAAAAATAATAAGTGTCACTGTGGACACTTCCGGAGTAAAATACCCCAAGCCGGAAACCGTATCACGGTAACAGGTCTTTGTCACCACCCCGTACACAAAAAGCACTCAGAAAACCGGGTTTATCCAACGGTTCTCACCTGATGCCCTCGATAGTATTCCAGAGCGACTCGTCAGCATCGGTTCCTAACAAACCTTCAATAACGTTTACTGCCTCGTCAAAATCGCTGTGGAGCAGGTGTTCTGATATTGTGCTCAACAGTTGCATCGTTCCCTGCGACCACGTCTTTTCCCGCAGCTCCGTTATTATTCCGTCTGCAGCGTTCTCGTCAAAATCATTGCACGCCGCTTTGATCTCAAAGAGCTTCTTTCGAAGCAGCAGCGGGTCTTCGTCTTGAGCTTCGGCAGGTTCGCCTTTCGCGCTCGCTCCGCGCGGCGTGAGCTCTTCGATGAAATCGCCCAGCGACTGCAAAAACCCGGAAGTCAGGGATCTGATCATGTCCAGATTCCCTTCGCGCCCCGCCGCCTCGAGCTGCTGCGCGACGCCGGAAAGTTCCATATTCTTCACGTTAGCAAGCGCGCTCTTCATTCCGTGCACATTAATTACGTATGTGCGCAGGTCGCCCTCATTGCTATAACTGTCGCTCGCGTCGATCGCTTTCAGCGTGGCGAGCGATTTTTTTGCGTCTCTTGTAAAAACCTCGGCAAACAAAGGGTCTATTCCCGGCTCTGATTCGCTTTCGGGCGGATGGTCATCATGTAGTTTCTCCGCGGCTTGCTTCCTCGCAGCTTCGAGGACTTCGGGCGGCTGCTTATCGCGTATGTATTTATTGAGCACTGCGTTCAATTGCCGTACATCGATGGGCTTTGAGATAAAGTCGTCAAAACCGCTTTTAAGGAATATCTCCGCCTGACCTGCGACGGCATTTGCTGTGAGCGCGACAATCGTCCGTTCATAACCCATATCCCGAATCCTGTGCGTTGCCTCTACCCCGTCCATCTGCGGCATCATATGGTCCATGAACACTATGTCGTATACATTCCCGCCCTCGATCATTTCGATCGCGGCAAAACCGCTGTCAGCTGAGTCGATAGTCAGACCATATGGGGCCATGAGGCCCTTGGCGACATATATGTTCGTCTCTACATCGTCCACGATCAACACACTGCCATAGGGCATATGCTCGCGTGTTATTTGGACGCGCTTCATCTGCGCCCTGTTGCTTGTGCGGAATTGGTGCAGGTTCTCTGCCATCTCCTGGCCTAACACATCGTCGCTGATCCTGCCCTGCGGCAGCGTTATCGCGAATGCTGAGCCAACGCCGGGTTCGCTTTCAACCTGGATATTCCCGTTCATCATGCGGATCAGGTTCCTCGTGATGCTCATCCCGAGCCCTGTTCCCTCTGTTGTGCGGTTTGCTGCCATGTTGAAGCGCGAGTATTCGTCGAATAGTTTGCTTATCTGCTCTTCTGTCATGCCCTGCCCGGTGTCGCTTACTGTTAATACTATAGGCACATCATCGCTGCTCCCGGCCCCTTCTCCGAGGGAGACAGAGAGCGACACCGTACCCTCCGCCGTATACTTGAAAGCGTTGGAGAGCAGGTTGTTCATTATCTGCTTTACGCGCAGCTCGTCACCCATCAGGAGCATAGGTAGGTTCTCGTCCACGTACAGCTCAAACTCGATAGGTTTATCGCCTATCCTCATAACATTGAGCTGAGCTGTGTCGCTGATGAGGCTGGCGATCTCATATTGAGCGATTATCAGCTCCAGCTTGCCCGCTTCGATCTTTGACAGGTCGAGGATGTCGTTGATTATTCCGAGCAGCATGTCGCCGGATGTGTATATTTTCCCGAGCGCTTCCTTAACGGAAGGCTCAAGCGATTCGCTTTGCAGTTCGATTTCTGTTATGCCGAGTATTGCGTTCATCGGAGTACGTATTTCATGGCTCATCGTGCTGAGGAACTCGCTCTTGGCTTTGTTCGCGCCCTCCGCCTGCACGAGCGCGGCGCTAAGATCGGCAGCCCTCCTCCTGGTAGCAAGGAATGTGAGGACGCCGCCCGCAAGCAGAAGCGCGAGCGCAGCTATCATAACAATGATTAGGGTATTAGTGTTGCCGCTTAAAGATTCGATTCTGGAACTTAAAGCCTCTATCTGTCCGCGTAAAAAGTTGATTTGCTCGTCCCTTATATCGACGCCTACCAGAGCGACGACTTCTCCGTAGTAGTTGATGACAGGCGCATATGCCGACATTAGTCCGTTCAAATCGACGATGAACTCGCCGGTCGCTACGACCACCCGTTGTTCGTCCCACGCGGCAATTACGTCAACGTCCATGGGGATTGGCTCGCTTGCGGGCGTATATGCTGTTTCGGAGTCAGGGTCGTTATCGACCAGAGGCTGGACAAAATCTCCTTCGCGGAAGTAGAAGTAGACGAATTCAAGGCCGTAATCCCTTGCGAAGTTGATCAGTTTTTCCCTTATTCGCATAAAATCGCCGTCGCTGCGCCAGCCCTCAGCACTGTCAGGCGACGTCGGCCTTATTCTGAGCCTGTCCAGGTCGTCTACAGCAAGCAGGTTTTGAGCTACAGCCACGGACGATTGCAGCCGCTGCACGTAGTTGCGGATGAGGAACGCTTCCGTGGTGTCCATGTTTTCTTTTGCCGCGTTCATGTTTTGTGCGGTGTTGTGCATGCTGATGATCGTGATGGTCGATACAACAAGCGTACCCAAAGCAGAAATCAGGAATACCAGCATAAACAGGTTATCCCTGAAGAACTTTTTAAGGCTGAACTCACTTGTTTTCACTAACTTACCAGCTCCCTCTTCAGTCTGTATACTACATGAAAATGCAAAAAAAATCAAGAAAAAGCAAAAAAGCTCAATACTAATTGGCAAAAGAATGTATCCAACCTAACAAATCCACCAGGGCGGCCGATTTTCATCAGCCGCCCTGTCGTTTTTTAGTTGCTGCGCTGCATGCAGCCTTTATTTCCACGCATTGAAAGCGCGGGCACTCAATTATCTATCGGCGACGGGATGTCCTGCATCGAGAACTGCTCCATGACCTCGTCGACGTCTTTTACGATCCCTTCGTCAATGAACCCCTTGGACGCCATGCCGTATAGTATCGGCATCGTCTCTGAATGCGGCCTCGCGTCGTGGTAGGGGCGCGCTTCGCTGACTGCCTGGTATATGTCCAGACAGGCATTCAGCCGCGAGTTGAAGTCGATCTCGGCGGCGGGCTTCCCGAGCCAGTAACCGGAGCCGTCGAGCTTCTCATGGTGGTCTGCCGCCCAGTTCGTGATCAGTTCGAGATTCGGGACTTTGCTCAAATACCTGCGCGTATCCCTCACATGCTTCTTTATCGTATTGAACTCCTCGTCATCAAGCGTACCCTGCTTTTCAAGTATCTCAATAGGTGTTCCAATCTTCCCTATATCATGCAGCGACGCGGCAAGGAACAGCGCTGCCTTGTCCTCATAATTGTAACCATAATGCTCAGCCATTATCCACGCGCGGTTCGCTATCTGGCTGGTATGCTTGCGCGTGAACTCCGATTTATAGTCTATGACTCGCGAAATGAACCCTGCAGCCCTGATGACGCCGGGTTCGGCCACGTCCATTTCCCAGCTCGGCAGGGCGTTTTCCAGCGTCTGCGAAATCATCTCGTCGCTCAGGCTCTCTAGAACCTCATGATCCAGTATTTGCAATATGCTGTCTACTGCTGAGCGCGTCGAGTACGTCTCAGCGTTCATTTTTATACTGTCCTTCAACGCCTGCAGCCTGTCATGCGAAATCGTCTGGAGGCGGTGTGAAGCGTCTATCGCGTCCGCTGCGGCAATGATCGCAGCCTCGACGGGCAACTCGCCTTCCTTTTTCCCGAACGGCCCAAGCCCATCCCCCCTCTCGTGGTGGTACTGGATGAACCCGTCTATGCTTTTTTTGAATGGCAGCCAGGACACGTTACTCTGGCCTTTTGTGCAGTGCAGGATCATATTTTTCTCGCGCTCTTCCCCGTCGATCAGCGAGAGATGGTACTCAGTCAGCGCATTGTCGTGGAACAGAGCGCATGTGGCTATGCCTGTGACTGCATCGTCGTCGAAACCGAGTTTGCGCCCCACATTGGCGCATAATGCTGCTACGCGCATGCTGTGGTACTCGCTCGCCCCAAGCTGCTCTTTTTCAATAATATCAAACGCGCTGGCAAAGACGATGCACAGCTTGTCCATAGCTATTTTCATGCTTTTTCTCTCCTTACCAAACCTTACCAAAACATTATTAATTGCACTAGCGTTTGAGCTCATGTACCATAATATATGTAATATGATGAATTTGCAACATTTTACACAGTCTTTTCAACATCTCGCGCGCATGAATAACTATTTCTATGGCCTTTCGAGAGAGCCGTTTGCTCAGTTTAGAAAAGAGTATACTGATAAAACATATATTGTTTGCCTTTGACACCGTGCGCGCCCATGTGGTATTATTGACCAAAACTGGGAAGGAGCTGAAACAATGGATCCATTGGTGATAATGTGGATATGCGCCACAGTTGCGTTCGTGATAATCGAAGCGGTTACCGTGCAACTGGTGTGCATATGGTTTGGCGTAGCCGCGCTGGTGACAATGTTCGCCGCACTGCTTGGAGCTCCGCTATGGCTGCAGTTTACAGTATTCCCGGTCATCACGGTATTGATGCTGGTGTTCACTCGGCCAATAGTAAAAAAGCTCATGACAAGCAGCGTAAAACGTACAAACGCCGACAGAATTCTCGGAAAGAACGCTATCGTGACGCAGGACATCAATAACGACGCCGCCGAAGGGCAAGTGAAAGTAATGGGGCAGATATGGTCGGCGCGCTCAATGGGAGGCGATGCGCTCCAGGCCGGTGAAAACGTTATCGTGCGGACAATTGAAGGCGTAAAGGTTATCGTGGAAAAAGCATGAGCAATTTCATGTTTAGAGTTTTGGAGTTATAAACCAGGCCCCAGTGAAAAGAAAGGAATGGTCATAATTATGGAAACTGCATATTTCGCAATTGGAATCCCGGTGGTCATAATATTCCTGCTGGTAATATCGAACATCAAAATCATACCGCAAGCCCGCGCTGCGCTTATTGAGCGATTCGGCGCCTACCATGTGACATGGCAGACCGGCATCCACATCAAAGCCCCGTTTATCGACCGCATGCTGCGCCACGTATCGCTTAAAGAGCAAGTCGTTGACTTCCCGCCGCAGCCTGTCATCACAAAAGACAACGTGACGATGCAGATAGACACGATCGTATTCTTCCAAATCACAGACCCTATGCTCTATGTATACGGCGTCGAGAACCCAATGCAGGCAATCGAGAACCTCACCGCGACGACCCTGCGTAACATCGTGGGCGATCTCGAGCTTGACCAGACGCTCACCTCCCGCGATACCATTAACACGCGCATGCGTGTCATCCTCGACGAGGCGACGGACCCGTGGGGCATCAAAGTCAACCGCGTGGAACTCAAGAGCATCATCCCGCCGCGCGAGATACAGGATGCGATGGAAAAACAGATGAAGGCTGAGCGTGAGCGCCGCGAGTCTATACTTCGCGCGGAGGGCGAGAAGCGTTCCGCCATACTCGTCGCCGAAGGGCAAAAGGAATCGCTCATCCTCACAGCCGAAGGCGAGAAGCAGTCAGCAATCCTCAGAGCCGACGCCGTGCGCGAAGCAAAAATCCGCGAGGCAGACGGCGAAGCAGAAGCCATAAGAAAAGTCCAGGAAGCCACTGCGGAAGGCATCGTGAAGATCAACGAGTCCAAACCTACGGACAAAGCCGTGCTGCTCAAGAGCTACGAGACGCTTGCAAAGGTAGCGGACGGCAGGGCCACCAAGATAGTCATCCCGTCAGACCTGCAGGCGCTAGCAAGCCTGTCGACGGTCGTCAAAGAGCTTGTCACAGACAGCAAGGAAAAATGAAATCCATGAAACCACTTATTGAACTGAAATGTAGAATATGTTAAAGTGTTTGTAGATTTTTAACAGGAGGTATTTACTATGCGCAGCGTTCAGAAATTCTATATATGCCATCATTGCGGCAACCTGGCGGGGCTGATCAACGAGAAAGGCGCGCCGATGGTGTGCTGCGGCGAAAAGATGAGCGAGCTTGTTCCGAACTCCGTAGAAGCAAGCAGCGAAAAACATCTTCCGGATGTGAAGGTTTCCGGGAACACTGTAACGGTCCAGGTAGGCAGCGCGCTCCACCCTATGGAAGCAGAGCATAGCATCAAGTTTATCTATCTGGAAACAGAGCTCGGCGGCCAGCGCAAGGCGTGCAAAGCGGGCGGCGAGCCGAAGCAGTCTTTCAGCTTGACTGACGATAAGCCGGTAGCAGTCTACGCATACTGCAATTTGCACGGGCTGTGGAAAACGGAAGTCAAGTAATTATCCGATGCCTTGTCTGTATGCGTTACAGCGACTGATGCAAGGTTATACGCGGCAAACACCCTGATTCAATAAGTCAGCGGCTCTATTGTTTAGGTAGAGCCGCAAGTTTTGCACTAAAGGATGTGATGTGTTTTGGCGCTGTTCAGGATGAGTTTTTATTCGGCATGTTATCAAAGACTTGTACCCGTGAATGTCCTACTGCCGCTCGACGCGCCTGTTCCGCCCGGCACGGAAAAGGAGTTCAAACCCTACAAGACGCTCTACCTTCTGCATGGGTACAGAGGGAACTGTGATGCGTGGCTGCATAACTCCTCTATCACGGAGTTATCGACGCTGTTCGATATCGCCGTCGTCATGCCGGAGGGCGTCAACGGCTTCTATGTAGACCAGCCGCGCTCAGGCATAATGGGCAGCGGATTTATTGGGCGTGAGCTTATTGAGTTCACGCGCAGGGCGTTCCCGCTCTCATCCAATCGCGAAGATACGCTTGTCGCGGGGCTTTCGATGGGGGGTTACGGCACTTTGTACAACGGGTTCAAGCACGGCGACGTTTTTGGGCATGCAATTGCGCTCTCCACCCCCGTTAAAGTGCTGCGCTACGAGTCGGAGCACGAGCCCAAGATGCTTGATTTCGAGCAGACGCCAGGTTACTTCGAGACGCTGCACGGGGATCTAAAAACCGTCTATGAAACGGACAGGAATCTGGCGCTTCACGCAAAACAAGTACTCGACGCCAAGCGCCCGGTCACCGATCTGTACATTGCATGCGGGTACAACGACACACTTGTTCCGGAGAACCGCGAGCTGCATGAGCAATTGCGCGATATCGGCTTCCCGCATGTCTATGAGGAAGGCCCCGGCACTCACGAATGGTTTTTCTGGAACGAGTTTATCCGCCGCGGGCTGGTACACGCGCTTGGCGAGCCGGAAGCGCTTCCCCATCCATTCTGGGTCGAAAAGACTGAGTATGCAGAAAAGGAGGTCTGTTAGCTATGGCGATGGTACAGGCTAGTTTCTTATCTACATGCTTAAAGCGCAATATACACTTCAACGCCATACTGCCGATAGACCCAATGTTCCCGAGCGCTGTTAAGTTCCCGCTCAAGACTGCGTATCTTCTGCACGGGTACAGCGGCTCATGCGATGACTGGTTCACCCGGCATTCGCTGGGTGAGCTATCCCAAAGGAACAACCTCGCCTTGATTCTGCCTGATTCGGAGAATCACTTCTATGTGGACGATGCGCAGCGCAGCGACATGTACGGAGAGTTTATTGGGCGCGAGCTCATTGAGTTCACGCGCAAAGCTTTCCCGCTGTCAGATAAACGCGAGGATACGATCATCGGCGGGATATCCATGGGAGGGTATGGCTCGCTGCGCAACGGCCTGAAATACAACGATGTTTTCGGGCATATTGTGGCTATTTCGCCCGCAATCATTTTCAATGAGTTCACGGGGCCGGAGTATAAGTCAACGCTGCAAGGCGTAGGGATAGGTTATTACGAATCCGTGTTCGGCGATATTGCGTCAATAATCGAAAGCGACGTCGATGTTTTCTGGCTGACAAAGAAAATGAAAGACGAAGGCGGGGTGTTTCCGGGTATTTACATTGCGTGCGGAGCAAATGACAAGCTGGTTTTTGAGAGCCGCCGCTTCCACGCGCATCTGACCGAATTGGGCGTTGCGCATGAGTACGATGAAGGCCCGGGAACCCACGACGGCCTTTTCTTCGAACCCCATCTTGCAAAGGGTTTTTCAAAAATCGATCTCGACCGCCTTCCGGAAATGCCTAACCCGCTATGGGTCGATTAAGCGCGGGTATTCTCAGCGGAGAATACTGCGCTGCAATAAATCGCTGAAAAATGAAAAGGAGAGAAATAATGACAGTCAAATCGGTAAAACGCGGCTTCCTCTGGCTCAACATCGCTATAATCGCTATTATTGCGATCGTTCTGGTCGCAAATATCTTTTATGTGATCGAAGAGCAGGAGCAGGCCGTGGTAGTGACGCTGGGTAAAGCCAGCATTGTCGACACGCCGGGCTTCCACACAAAAATACCATTCATCCAAAAGGTAACGACCGTTTCGATGGCGGCTAAGGGCCTGGAGATAGGGTATAAGCAGGAAAACGCGGGTGGATGGTCAAGCCTAAACTCCGAGTCTGAGATGATCACAGCGGACTATAATTTCGTCAACGTCGACTTTTTCCTTGAGTATAGGGTGACAAACCCTGAGCGCTACATATATGCTTCCAGCGAACCGGAGGCCATATTCAGAAACATGGCCTTGTCATATATCCGCGACACCATCGGTCTTCACATGGTGGACGAAGTTATCACAACGGGGCGTAACGAGATCCAGGCTGAGATCTTCGACAAGTTCTCCGAACGTCTGGAGCAGGATAATATCGGGCTGCAGCTGTTAAAAATCACGATACAGGACTCGGAGCCTCCTACTGAGATCGTCCGCAATGCTTTCAAGAATGTTGAGACCGCGAAACAGATGAAGGAGACAAAGATAAACGAGGCTCGCAAGTATGAGAGCGAGCAGCTCCCAGCGGCCCGCGCGCAAGTCGACGCGACGCTGAAAGAGGCTGATGCAAAGAAAGAAATGCGCATTAATGAGGCGCGCGCCGAGGTGGCGGTGTTTAACGCAATGTACGAGGAATACAGAAAGAATCCGGAAATGACCCGGCAAAGAATGTTCTATGAAGCGATGGAAGACATCCTTCCGGGATTGAAAATAGTAATTGACAACGGCGACGGAACTGTGGACAAGATGCTCCCGATCGACAGTTTCGCAGACTTGGAGGGGTGAGATATGTCAGGATTTAACTTTGGCGGCAGAGGGTTTGGTTTCCAGAAGGAGCCTTCAGAAAGGCCCTCAAAAGAGTCGATGGAAGAAGCAGCGGCGCTATTGAGCCGCGGTATCAAACGCAGGTTGCTCATTGTCGCGATCATTATTGTAGCATGGATAATTATCGCGCAGTGTATTGTCATCACATATCCGAACCAGTATGTCGCAATCAGGCAGTTCGGCGAAGTGGTACGCATAACGGACGAGTCGGGCCTGAGTTTCAAGATTCCGTTTATCCAGACTGCCAGCGCTATACCGAGAGACATACAGCATTACGACATGCCCCTGTCAGACGTTATAACGCAGGACAAGAAAACCATGGTGGCAGACAGCTTTGTTCTGTGGCGTGTTTATGACCCGCTTTCGTTCATCCGAAAAGCATCGAGCAGCGTGACCACGGCACAGACCTTTGTGGGGAACAACTCATACAATGCGTTGAAAAACGTCATAGGGCGCTTGCCTCAGACTGAGATCATCAGCGGGCGCGACATGCTGGCCCAGCAAATCTTCCGCGACCTCGCCAACTCGCTCGACGAATACGGCCTGATGATGGTAGCAATAGAGACAAAGCATCTCGACCTGCCGGACGACAATAAAAACGCGGTCTATGACCGCATGATATCCGAGCGTAACAATATCGCCGCAATGTACACCGCGGAAGGCGACGAAGAGGCGCGTATGATACGCACAGAAACGGACAAGTCCGTCAATATCCAGACGTCCAACGCAATAGCGCAGGCGGCGGACACGATCGCCGAAGGTGAGAGCAGGTACATGGAGATTCTGAGTGCAGCATACAACCTGCCCGCGAAAGCGGATTTCTACTCATTCGTCCGCGCTCTTGAGTCCGCAAAGAATTCCCTGGTTGGAGGTAACAAGACGCTGATCCTTGGCGCAGACTCTCCAATCACGCAGGTTTTTTACAACAGCTAACCTCTTCCGCGATCCAGGGCGTTTATGATTGCGGCACAGTCCATGTTTCTGCCGAATATTTCCATGTTTTCCAAAGTGGCGGCATGTGCCTGAGGGGTGTTCGCTGAGCAGACGTCGGTACCGAACACGACTTTATAGTCCCTGTAGAATGCGTCCCTTGCCGTAGATTCGCAGCAAATATTAGTTACTGTGCCGCAAATGATTACCGTGTCTGCCGGCTTTTCCGTACCGCGAATGTTTCGGAGTATTATTTCCAAATCTGTCTGGTAAAACGCGCTGAACCGGCGCTTGCGAACGATCATATCTTCCGGCTCAGGCGATAATTCGGAGACGATCTGCTGACCGCTTGACCCTTTACGCATACCTTCTCGAGCGAGCTTCGGTATCGACACTACCTCGAGCGGGCAGAAGACTTCGTCAGTTTCTTGTATCGTATAAATTACTGGCACCCCAGTCTCCCGGCATTTTTCAATCAGCTTCCGTATTGCCGGAAGCTGATTTTTTGCTTCCGCAACTTGCATGATCGCTCCATCCAGCACAAAGTCGTTCTGCATGTCTATGACCATCAGGACGCACCGCTCCCGCTCGAACTCCCATTTCAATTTTTCAGTTTGCATGCATATTGCCTCCCTCCACGACGATAATAATAGCATATGTATCGCTTGTTATACAGCTATTTACAGTATATACTCACTGTAATACCGAAAAATGGCTGGTGTTCAAATATGATAAACATAGTGCTGATCGAACCGGAAATACCACAAAACACAGGGAACATTGCCCGAACCTGCGCGGCGATCGGGGCAACGCTCCACATCGTTAAACCTATACTGTTCGATATCTCGGACAAAGCCGTCAAGCGCGCGGGGCTTGACTATTGGCAATATCTGACGCTGCGCGTTTATGATAACAGCGTCGATTTTTTCTCAGAGCATGGGAACAAGAGCCTTTTCTGTTGCTCGACAAAAGCAAAAAGACTATACACTGATGTGGAGTTTCCCAAAAACGCCTGGCTCCTCTTCGGGAGCGAAACCAGAGGGCTGCCTGAAGAGCTGATTTTCGCCAACTACGACATGGCGCTTAGAATACCGATGCTGGACCACATCCGCTCGCTCAACCTGGCGAACAGCGTCGCCGTCATAGCATACGAAGTAATACGCCAGCAAGGACTGCGCTAAAACGCTTGACTGAATGATTTCAAGCATACTTGTTCTAAATGTTTTCATGCTTGCTCGAAATGTTTTCATGCTATGCTTGAAACTGTTTAGAACTCTTGTTATAATCACTTGTGTCAGGTTTGGACGACGAAACGTTAAGCGTTGCACTGCCGCTTTTGATATAAGGAAATATTGATGAACAAAAAGCAGCCAAGAATATTCCAGCCGAGTATGAGGCTTTATTTTATTTTCCTCATTGCCTTCGCCATAGCGACGTTTTTCGCCGGGAAGTACAACTGGATTCTATCTGGCATAGAAGCGCTCGTCCTTGTTTTTCTCGTTATCCACCTGCGGGTCACATCAAAAAAGCAGGCTGAAAAACTGCTGGACTACCTCGAGTCTATGTCAGACGGGCTGGATACGACAGTGCGCGACACTCCGCTGCCCGTGGTCATCTACAATACAAAAACAGGAGTGATACTTTGGTCTAACGAAAGGTTTATCGAAATTTCCGGCTTGCGCGAGGCATTTTTCGAGCTTCGGATCTCCGACGTCGTACCGGAATACACCGGCGATTGGCTGCTCGACGGTAAAAACGAGCATCCGGAGCCTATTGTCTTCGGAGACAAAAAATACAGGGTATACGGCAATGTGGTACGCTCGGATCACGACTACGTCGCGACGACCTACTGGGTCGACGTCACGGAGTACGCGCGAGTCAGCGAGGAGTACACAGATTCACGCCCCATTTTCGCAACCGTGCTGCTTGACAACTACGACGAGCTGCTAAGAGGTATGAGCGAGAAAGAAAAATCAGCCATCCTCTCCGACATAGACGAAAAAATCAGAGCTTGGACAGGTCGCAGCAATGGATATCTATGTAAATTCGACAGAGACAGATACTTCTTTCTTTTTGAAGAACGCGACTACGGCGGATTTGTAGAGGATAATTTTTCACTGCTGGACGCAGTCCATACGGACGTCGGCGCAAACGGCTTGCACGCGACGCTAAGCATCGGGATAGGCAAGGACGGGGCGACTCCCGGCGAGAATTACAGGTTAGCGGCTCTCAGTATTGAAATGGCGCTCAGCCGCGGCGGCGATCAGGCCGTCGTTCGTAACAAGTATGGCTTCGAATACTTCGGTGGGCATTCGCTGCAAATAGAAAAACGCACAACCGTCAAGTCGCGCGTCATGGCAAGCGCATTATGGGAACTGCTGGGCGATGCTTCAAACATCTTCGTGATCAGCCACAAATTCGCCGACTATGACTCCATAGGAGCTGCAGCCGGCGTGTGCTGTATCGCCAGAGCGAGGAACAAGCAGGTTCATATAGTGGTGAACGAGGAGCAAAACCTCGCGCAGAATATGATTAGCATGCTGTCTGCTGCGCCTGAGTACAGCGGCGTATTCATATCAGACCACAAAGCGATTCTGGAGGCAGACAATAAAAGCCTTCTGGTCGTCGTAGACACGAACAGGCCGGAAATAGTCGAGTCGCAGACTATGCTGCTTTCATGCTCTCATGTCGCCGTCATAGACCACCACCAGCGCGCGTCGGAATATATTGAGAACGCAGCGTTCAGTTTTCACGACCCGTATGCGTCCTCCACCTCCGAGCTTGTGACTGAAATGATGCAGTATCTCGTTGACAAAACGAGCATTACCAGCGAAGAGACAAATGCCCTGCTTACAGGTATAGTCCTTGACACGAAAGGATTTTCCATTAACACCGGCAGCAGCACATTTGACGCAGCGGCGTTTCTGCGGCGCACAGGCGCGGACATGGCAGTAGTAAAAGGACTGCTCCAGACAGATTTTGCAACAGCAACAGCCCGATACGCGCTCATGTGCGTCGCCTCTATCTACAGGGATGGCATAGCGATCGCCTCAAGCGAGGAGATCGAATATAAAATCAGCATACCTCAAGCAGCGGACGAACTATTGGGTATCGAGGGCGTGAATACGTCTTTTGTAGCCGCTGTTATCGACGGCGAAGTGCTTGTATCCGGACGGAGCATCGGCAAAGTGAACGTGCAGCTGATCCTGGAAAAGCTTGGCGGCGGAGGCAGCCATTCTACAGCGGGCCTTCAGGTGCGCGGTACTGACGTCGAGCAAGTCATCGACGATTTGAAAAAGGCAATCGACGAATACTTGGATCTGGACGAGAAGCGCAGCAAAGGAAAGGGATAAGTATGAAGGTGATTTTACAGCAAGACGTCAGCGGGCAGGGCAAAAAGGGGCAGCTGGTCAACGTTTCGGACGGATATGCGCGCAATTTCCTGCTGCCGCGCAATTTAGCGGTCGCCGCTACCGATGAGAACATGAAAGTCATGAAGCAGCAGGAAAAAGCAAGGCTGAAGAAGCAAGAAGAAGATAAAGCGGCAGCGCAGGAGGTCGCGCGCAAGCTTGAAGGCGTCGTTGTGAAGATCGCGGCGCGTTCCGGCGGCGACGGGGGCAAGCTGTTTGGCTCCGTGACCTCTAAGGAAATCTCGGAGTCGCTCCTCGAGCAGCATGGCATCGACGTCGAGAAAAACAAGATCGTCCAGGACGAACACATCAAAACATTCGGCCCACATGATGTTAAATGCAAGCTTGGCTATGAGATCAGCGGCGTTATTAATGTGCTGGTCGTGGAGTCTTAGTTGAACTCAAGAATTAGTTATTTGCATAAACGGTGATTTATTTTGGATGACATTCTTTCAAGGCAAATACCGCAAAGCATCGAGGCTGAACAGGCTGTTTTAGGCTCGGTGCTTATTAACTCACGTTGCGTACCCGACGTAATTGGGATACTGCGGGCGGATGATTTTTACTCAACAGTGAACAGGGAAATCTTTGAGACTGTCTTTTCGATGTTCAACTACTCAAAGACTATAGACCCTGTGACTGTCCTTGAGCAAATGCGCGAGAACGGAGTGTGGTCAGACAGTGCTCCGGCATATATCAGGGATCTCATGCTACTCACACCAACAGCAGCCAATGTAATGGAATATGCCGCAATTGTGAAGGACAAAGCGCTGCTGCGCGCGGTCGCCTCAGCCGGCAGCGATATAGGCGCAATGGCCATATCCGGCGAGGGCGGCGCTATGAACATACTTGAAGCCGCCGAGCAGCGCATATACTCATTGCGGCAGGACAGGAGCGGCGACGGCCTCGAGCCAATCTCCAAAATACTCGTCAACGTATACGATCAAATTTCACGAGCAGCAAAGGAAGGCACTGACATACCGGGCATAGCCACGGGTCTTTACGACCTGGACCGAATAATAATGGGGATGAACAATTCAGACCTGATAATAATCGCCTCTCGCCCCGGGATGGGCAAGACGAGCATCGCCTTGAACATTGCGCTGCACGCCGCAAAGACATCAGGAAAAACAGCCGCTGTGTTCAATTTGGAAATGTCGAAAGAGCAGCTTGCGCTGAGGCTGCTATCCTCTGAAAGCTATGTCGACGGAAAAAAACTCCAGACCGGAAGGTTGAAAGACGACGAATGGCGCCGCCTCACCGACGCCGCGTCCTCGATAAGCTCGGTAAATATGCTGATCAACGACGACCCTACGCTTACTGTCACCGGCATTAACGCGCAATGCAGGCGAGTACAAAACCTCGGGCTGGTCGTAATAGACTACTTGCAGATCATGGGGTCGGCTTCCGATATGCGGCGCTACTCCGATAACAGGACGCAGGAGGTCGCGGAGATCAGCAGGATGATGAAAGTAATGGCAAAAGAGCTGCGGGTTCCTGTCATCTGCTGCTCGCAAATGTCGCGCGGCAACGAAAAAACAAGCGACAAGCGGCCGACGCTCTCCACGTTGAGGGAATCAGGCGCGATCGAGCAAGACGCCGATATCGTTATCGGGCTTTACAGAGACGATTATTATAACAACGAATCGGAAACCCAGAATATCGCGGAATGTATCGTACTCAAAAACCGCCGCGGGGAGACGGGAACAGTGGAGCTGCAGTGGCTGCCGGAGTTCACCTCATATGCCTCTCTGGAGCGGCGGCACGCCGACAGTTAGGTGCCAATCCTCGCTGCGGCTCCGTAGGAGACGTTGATCAGAGTGACAGAGTTTGCATTGTTAGGGCATAGATAGGGCTTAATCAAGTAATGTTAGAGAAAATCCTCAGATTCGCGGAGCAATACGATATGTTCCCCTCTTCAGGGGCTGTGCTTGCGTGCGTGTCGGGCGGGGCTGACTCCATGTGCATGCTCGAAACCCTGGCTGAAATATCGCAGACGCGGGGCTTCACAGTGTGCGCCGCGCATTTCAACCACATGCTTCGCGGCGACGAATCCGCCAGGGACGAAGACTTTGTTAGAGAATACTGCGCACGTTGCGGAGTACCGGTGTATTCGGAGCGCGGCGACGTCAGCGAGTACGCGCATACGCACAGGACCGGCGTCGAGGAAGCCGCCCGTGTAATGCGGTACGCTTTTTTTTATGCAGCCGCCAAAAAAGCGGGCGCCGGGCGGATCGCAACCGCCCACACAGCAGACGACAATGCGGAAACAGTGCTCATGAACCTTATAAGAGGCGCGGGGGCCGCAGGGCTTTCCGGCATCCCTCCTGTGCGGGGCATAATAATACGCCCCATGCTGCGCATAACGAGAAATGAAATCATCAGTTTCTTGAAAGAGCGAGGCGTCACTTACGTCGAGGACTCGACAAACAGCCTCGATATATACACGCGCAACAAACTCCGGCACAGCGTCATCCCAGCAATAACGCAAATAAACCCCAGCTTTATCGAGTCCGCCGCTGCAGCGTCCGAGCTAGCCCGCGCCGACGAAGCATTCTTGTCAGGACTCGCCGAAACCTTCATCAGCGAACACTGCCAAGCAACCTCTATTACTTCCGTGAACGCCGCAGAACTTGCAGCGCTGCCGGCCGCAATATCCGGCCGTGTGATACGGAAGCTCGGCGGCGCAAGCTTTTCCCGCAGGCATGTTATGTCAGTACTGAATTTATGCGGGATGAGCGGCTCAAACGCAAGCCTCTCGCTGCCGGGCATGACAGTATACGCCGAATACGGCAGGCTTGTCTTTATAAAGGGCGGCGGCGATAGAGGCAGCGGCTTTTCTCCGGTTACGCTGGGAGACGGGTGCAGCGAGCCATTAGAGCCTCTTGATTTGACTGTATCATGCAAAATGGTAATATGTGATGTAGTTTTCCCCGAAATTTTTAACAGAATTAATAAATCTTTTACTTCTTTCCTATTCAAATATACCGAATTGTGTGGTAAAATCTCCGTTAGGCCGCGCCGCGAGGGGGATTCCATCAAGCTCTACCGCCGCAACGGAACAAAAACTCTGAAGAAACTCTTCGGTGAACACCGCATTCCCGCGCGTGAAAGAGCAAATATCCCCGTAATCGCGGACGACGCCGGGCCGCTCGCCGTATTCGGGCTGGGCATAGGAGACAGAGCCCTCCCCTCTCCGGGTGATGCCGCAATACAAATCGATTTCACACAGAAAGGCGCGCAGGATGTTCGACGATATTAAAGAAATCCTTTTTTCTGAAGAGACGATCAAAGCTCGCGTAAAGGAGCTCGGAGCACAGATGACCCGCGACTATGCAGGGGGTTCCCCGTTGCTTCTCGGCGTGCTGAAGGGCAGCTTCATTTTCCTTGCAGACCTCGCGCGCAGCATCGACTTGAGCTGCGAAATAAGGTTCGTCTCCGCCTCTTCCTATGGGTTTTCATCCTTTTCTTCCGGGAGCGTCAAAATAGGCAAAGACGTCGACTTTGAGATGAAAGGCCGGGATATCGTACTCATAGAAGATATACTCGATACCGGCGTGACCCTCACCGCATTGAGGGACTTTGTATTGGCATTCGACCCGTCGTCGCTGAAGATATGCACCATGCTCGACAAGCCTTCGCATAGAAAAGTGCCGATCGACGCCGACTACATGGGCTTTGAATGCCCGGACGAGTTCCTTGTAGGATACGGGCTCGATTACGCGGAGCGCTACCGCAATTTACCGTACATAGCAGCCCTGAAGCCGGAGGCATATTCGTAAACAGGACACTTCTGTCTTTTTAACATATTCACTGAAAGGAAGAAATACACTTTTGAAACCGAAAAACAGAAGCCCGCGTGAAATCGGGTTTTATTTCCTTATACTGGTCATTCTTGTATCGGCGATCTATCTGCTGTCTATGCCGAGCGACCCGACCTCGACTCCTGTTGAGTATTCGGAACTGCGCCGTTTCTTCATGGAGTATGAAGTCATGTCTTTCAAGGTAAAAGACAACAAAATCATAGTAGAGCTGAAGTCGTCCTATAAAGACTCGGGCAGCGTTTATGTCTCACACGAGTTGTATGACTTTGGGATCTTCTATATGGACTGCAGCGAATACATCGACGAGCAGATGCAGCGTGATTCCAACTTTAAGTATAATTACGTAGGCACGAAGATTCCGTGGTGGGTGTCGCTCGTTCCCTATGTGATCATCATCATCGCTTTCTTCATAGTTTGGAACACAATGATCAACCGCTCCGGCGTCGGAGGCGACAAGGGCGCTATGCGGTTCGGGCGCGCAAGGACGCGTCTTGCCGGCGAGGAAAAAAAGAAAGTAACGTTTGCCGATGTAGCCGGAGCGGACGAGGAAAAAGAGGAGCTGCGCGAGATCGTCGACTTCTTGAAGGATCCGCATAAATACATAGCTATCGGAGCGCGCATCCCTAAGGGCGTCCTACTCGTCGGCCCTCCGGGCACAGGCAAGACGCTCATCGCGAAAGCCGTGGCAGGAGAAGCCGGGGTACAGTTCTTAACGATATCCGGCTCAGATTTTGTCGAACTGTACGTCGGCGTCGGCGCATCCCGCGTGCGCGACCTTTTCGACCAGGCTAAAAAGCTTGCGCCTGCGATAATTTTCATCGATGAGATCGACGCCGTCGGCAGGCAGCGCGGCGCGGGGCTCGGCGGCGGGCATGACGAGCGTGAGCAGACGCTCAACCAATTGCTCGTGGAAATGGATGGCTTTAATACAAATGAGGGCGTAATAATTATCGCCGCAACGAACAGGTCGGATATACTCGACAACGCGCTCCTGCGCCCCGGAAGGTTCGACCGCCAGGTCTATGTAGGCATGCCGGACATAAAGGGCCGCGAAGAAATACTCAAAGTCCACGCCCGCGGAAAAACCCTTGGCGACGACGTCGACCTTGCCAATATCGCCAAGGGCACGATAGGGTTCACAGGCGCGGATCTGGAAAACCTGCTAAACGAAGCGGCGCTCCTTGCCGCGCGGAAAGACAGCCGGTTCATAAAAATGGACGACATTGAAAAGGCGACACTCAAAGTCATAGCCGGCCCGGAAAAAAAGAGCCGCGTAGTGACCCCCAAGGGGCGCAAGCTGTCGGCTTTTCACGAGGCAGGCCACGCGGTCGTCTCATATTATCTCCCTAACGTAGACCCGGTCCATCACATTACGATAATCCCGCGTGGCGCCGCTGGCGGAATGACAGTATACCGCCCGCAGGAGGATAAGGATACCACCTCCAGAAGCGAGATGTTTGAGCGCATAGTATCATCACTCGGCGGCCGCACCGCCGAAAGGCTTTTCCTCGACGATATTTCGACAGGCGCGTCCAGCGATATCCAATCCGCCAGCGCCATCGCGCGTTCGATGGTGACGCGGTACGGCATGAGCGACAGGCTTGGCCCGATATCGTTTGACGACAGCAGCCGCTCAGTGTTTATAGGGCGTGATTTCTCCCAGACAAAGAGCTATTCTGAAAAAACCGCGGCGGCGATCGACGATGAAGTCAAGCGTATTTTCGACGAGGCTGACGTTCTGTGCGAAAAGATCCTTACCGGGCATAGCGAGCTCGTCGTTGCAACGGCGGAGTACCTGCTTGAGCATGAAACTATGGAAGGCGACGAGTTTGAGTACTTTTGCGAACATGGCGGTGAAATGCCGCCGCTGAGCTTCTATGCGGAAAGGCGCGCACAAGCCGCAGACGCCGATAGCGCTGGTAACGCCGATAGCGGCGATAGCAGCGCCGGTAACGTCGGAGGCTTCGGAAGCTCCGAAGTTGAAGGCACAAACGCTGCCGCAGACTCCGGCAGCGAAGCCGCAAGCAGTGCAAATGCTGCGGACAGCGAAGGCGCAAGCGGCCCCGCTGTCGACGACAGCCCCGACGTTCCCGATTTTTTCCGTGACCGGGATGACAGATAGATCGGCAATGAAGAGGATCATTGTATTTTTTATCACAGCGGCTTTTGCATTTGCGCTGGTTGGTTGCGGGGAAAAGCCGCCGCCGAATTTCGTGGAATCGCCTGAAGACGTCCACGGAAAAAATATCGGCGTTCTGAGCGGGTCGCCCTCAGCGCGGCTTGCGGAAGAGCTTGGCGTCGCATGGGCTTACAACTCAGGAAACGAAATGATCTCCGCACTGACGACCGGTGTGGTGGATTGCGTGCTGATGGAAAGTACAAACGCAGCACAGCTTGCCGCGGCTACAGCCGGGATCAGGATCATCAGCGAGCCGCTTCTTGAATATGAGCTTCGCTTTGCAGTGGCTAAAGAAAACGCAGAGCTGAGGAACGCTATCAATTCTGCGCTCGTTGCTTTAGCGGCAAACGGTATTTTAGACGGATTGAGGGACAGGTACTTCGGTGGGAAATCGTATACATACATCCCGCCCGAGAACATAGTGCCGCATCCCGGGAACCTGACGCTTGCCATCTCACCGGAGGACAGGCCGTTTTCCTACATTGACACCACCGGCGCATATGCCGGTTTGAACGTGCAAGTCGCGATTGCGGTATGCGACCATCTCGGAGTCGAACTGGAAATAGCCGAGTTCCAGACAGGTGAACTGATAACCGCAGTCTGGTACGGCAAAGCGGATATTGCGCTCGGATGGCTGCCCGGTGATATTCTGGACAGGGTAAACCTTTCCGACCCATATGCCAACTCCAGCCATGTGATCATAGTACGGAAGTAATAAATAGGATGCCGGCAGCATCCTGTTTTCGCAAGACGGGAAAGGCGTGGTATTATTGAGCGTACTTGTTTCAAAACTGAAGGAAGTCGTCTTATCAGTTTTACCAATCACGGTGATTGTCCTCATATTGCATTTCACGATGGCGCCGATACCGAACGACTCGCTGTTCAGGTTTCTGTTCGGAGCTGTTTTCATATTAGTCGGGCTCGCTATTTTCCTCTTCGGCGTAGACTTAGGTATATCAACACTGGGAAACCATATCGGAGTAACGCTCTCAAAGGCTAACAAAGTTTGGGTCGTTGTTATCATAGGCCTTGTGCTCGGCTTTTTCATATCTATCGCCGAGCCTGACCTGGAAATACTGTCGAGAGAAGTCGCAGAAGTCACAGACGGCGCAATAGCGTATTTGCAGCTTCTCCTGGTAGTCTCAGCAGGCATTGGCGTAATGATCATATTAGGGTTTCTCAGGATAGTTTATAACCTGTCTATCCGCATGGTTTTCATGATAATATACGGTTTGATCCTCATACTCAGCTTTGCGGCGCCGTCGGCGTTCCTGCCGATATCCTTCGACGCCTCAGGCGCGACGACAGGCGCGCTGACAGTGCCTTTCGTCATGGCTCTGGCGCTCGGAGTTTCAAACATGAAAAAAGACAGCGTCGCTTCGGAAAGCGACAGCTTCGGGCTTGTGGGCATAGCGTCTACCGGCGCGATCATAGGCGTGTTGCTGCTGGGCATCACATCAGGGAGCAGCAACCTGACAGCGGCTGCCGGCAAGGAGCTTTCGCATAGCAGCGGGTTGTTAGCGCCTTTTTGGGAAGAGGTCTCATCGTTATGGTTTGAAACGCTTATAGCAATTTTACCGCTCGCGGCAGTCTTCGTCGTCTTCCAGTTTGCTGCTTTCAAATTCCGAGGCAAGCAGTTGAGGAGGATGATAAAAGGGCTGCTGTACACATACATCGGGCTCGTCATATTCCTGACCGGCGTCGGTGCGGGATTCATGGACGTGGGGAGCATCCTGGGTGAAAAAATCGCGCAGATGGACAGCAAAATACCCGTAGTACTAGCCGGCTTTATTATTGGATTCGTAACGATTCTCGCAGAACCCGCGGTTCATGTGCTGACAAGCCAGATAGAGGAAGTGACGGCCGGGTATGTAAAGAAGAAAGTAGTGTTCGGGGCGCTGACGATAGGGGTTGGCGCCGCCGTTGCGCTTTCGATGATCAGGGTCGTCGTGCCCGGACTGCAGCTATGGCATATTCTGCTGCCCGGATACGTCATTTCTATCGGCCTGTCTTTCTTCGTCGAAAAACTGTTTGTGGGCATTGCTTTCGACTCGGGCGGCGTTGCTTCCGGGCCGATGACCGCCACATTCATACTCGCTTTCTCGCAGGGTGTAGCGGGTTCAGTCACTGGGGCCGTGGATGTAGAAAACGCGTTCGGCATGATCGCGCTCGTCGCAATGACCCCGATAATCACATTGCAGATACTCGGCCTCATTTTTCAAATGGCTACCCGGCATCAGCGCAAAGAGGCAGCGGCGCATATCGCGGCTTCGTCCGCAGCAGTGGAGAAACTGGAGAATGGTGGTGAAACAGATGCTTGAATATGAACTTATTTGTTGCATCGTTAATGGCGGTCAGGGGTCGAAAGTCCTCAGGATCGCAAAGAACAATGGAATCAGAGGCGGGACCGTTTTCATGGGCAGCGGCACGATCAAGAACAAACTGCTGAATTTCCTCGACCTGGACGACGTCAAGAAAGAGCTCGTCTTCATGGCCGCGCCAAAGGTGGCAGCGCAAGAGGCCGCCAAGGCTCTGGACAGGGAGATGTCTTTTCGGAAAAGAAATCACGGGATCGCGTTCACGATCCCGATGGGAAACCTGATAGGCAGTATGGACAACGAGTTTAGCAACGACAATGGAGACAGGGTGGTGAAAGATACCGTGTACAGCGCAATTTTTACAGTGGTCGACAGAGGGATAGGCAACGACGTCGTCGATGCGGCGAACGCTGCCGGCGCAAGGGGCGCTACGATAATCCACGCCCGCGGGTCAGGCATACATGAAACAGGCATGTTGTTTGCAATGGAAATCGAGCCTGAAAAAGATATGGTAATGATCCTTGCAAAAGATGATGTGCGCGCCGGCATACTCGCGTCGATCAGGGAAAACCTGCACATCGACGAGCCCGGCAAGGGCATAATATTCACGCTTGGAGTCAGTGAAGCATACGGACTCTATTGATCCGCTTTTTTACACTGCCAATATCTGAATCTCGCCTTCGACAGCAGTCAGTCCTACTTGCTTTACGGGGCGCGAGAAGTTCGATATTATCTCAGAGGCGATGCGGTCCTCTATTTCCTTCTGTATGAGGCGGCGGAGGTTGCGCGCACCGTATTTTTGCGAGAATGATTTTTCCGTCAAATAGTCGATCAGGCTGTCGTCCCAGCGCAGCTCGATCGGCTTTTCCGACATCGCGTCGCGCAGTTCTCCCAGCATCAGCCGCGCGATATTCTTGAAGTTCTCCTCAGAAAGGTGGTTGAAGTAGACGATCTCATCGACGCGGTTGATAAACTCGGGACGCAGAAAATCGTTGAGCGCTTTTTCCGCTTTGTCCTTGCCCTGCTCATTCACCGTTCTGTTAAAGCCGACGGCGCCGTTCTTGATATCGCTGCCGGCATTCGTCGTCATTATGATCACTGTGTTTTCGAAATTCACCATGCGGCCATGAGCATCGGTTATCCGGCCGTCGTCGAGTATTTGCAAAAGTATGTTCATCACATCGGGATGCGCCTTTTCGATTTCGTCGAAGAGTACCACGCTGTAAGGTTTACGCCTGATTTTTTCAGTGAGCTGCCCAGCTTCGTCATAACCCACATAGCCGGGCGGTGAGCCGATAATGCGTGAAACCGTATGTTTCTCCATATACTCGGACATATCAAGCCTGATGAGCGATTCCGGCGAATCGAAAAGATCCTCCGCGAGGCGTTTTACGAGTTCTGTCTTGCCGACTCCGGTTGAGCCGATGAATATGAATGAAACAGGTTTACGTTTCGGTGATATACCCACTCTGTTGCGTTTGATGGCGGCGCATACTTTTTCGACTGCTTCATCCTGGCCTACAATATGTTCCATAAGCCTTGCCCCAAGCTCGCTCAAGCGCTTGTACTCATCCTCGCGGATGCTGCTGGCGGGAATCTTTGTCCACAGCTCGATCACCCGCGCAAGGTTGTCCATCGTCAGTTCCGGGGCGCCTTTCATTGCAAGCTCGTCATACTCGCTCGTAAGGCGGAGGTCGAGGCTGCGTATCTCCGCAAGGCGCGCATAGTCGTTGCTGTTCGGCTCCGCGAGAATCATTTCGCGTTCTTTCTGCAAATCGTCCTTCTCTTTAGTTATGGCGTCTTTCCGCGCGATCAGCGCGCTCTTGAGGTTCATGTCTGAGCATGCCTCGTCAATAAGGTCTATTGCTTTGTCGGGCAGGAACCTGTCGGTAATGTACCGTTCAGACAGTATCACTGACTGGCGTGCCATTTCATCAGAGATCGCAACGCCATGGAAACCTTCATAGTAATGCTTGATGCCTTTGATTATCTCTATCGACTCCGCTATCGACGGCTCGGCAACTACTACAGGCTGGAACCTGCGCTCAAGAGCCGCGTCTTTTTCGATGTGCTTCCTATACTCATTGAAAGTCGTAGCGCCGATCACTTGTATCTCACCGCGTGAAAGCGCGGGTTTTAGGATATTCGCCGCGTTCATCGACCCTTCGGCGTCTCCCGCGCCTACAAGGTTATGGACTTCGTCTATTACGAGGACTACATTCCCGTGGCCCTTTATCTCTTCGACCAGCCCTTTCATGCGGCTCTCGAATTGTCCGCGGAACTGCGTGCCGGCGACAAGCGCTGTCAAATCCAACAAAAAGACCTCTTTGTCGCGTAGCTTTTGCGGTACATTGCCGTCCGATATGCGCTGCGCAAGCCCTTCGGCTATCGCAGTTTTTCCGACGCCCGGCTCCCCGATGAGGCACGGGTTGTTTTTTTGCCTGCGGTTCAGGATCTGCACGACACGCTCGGTTTCCGTCTCGCGCCCCACTATCCTGTCAAGCTTGCCGTCGCCGGCTCTGCGTGACAAAGATATGCAGTAGCTCTCAAGGTACTTCCGTTTTTTGCCTCCCGGACCACCCCCGGGGCCTCCCGGGCCTCCCGGCTCTCTGTCCTTCGGTTCGCGTCCGGGCCTGGGGAAATCCCTCGGCGGCGAATCGTCCGGGCCTCCGAAGAGCCTGTTCAGAAACGGGAAAGTGGCTGTCTTCCCTTCCTCAGCGCTCTCTTCATGATGCTCTGCAAGGCTATCGGGGCCTCCGAAAGCTTCCATCATCTCGTCGGTCAGGTTGTCGAGGTCCTCGTCTGTCAACCCCATCCTCTTGATAATATCCTCTACCGGCTTGATGTTCATCTCGCGCGCGCATTTCAGGCAAATGCCTTCGTTAGACGACATACCGTTTTCGATCTTCGTGATGAAGATCACAGCCGCATTTCTTTTGCATCTTGCACAAATCGTTGGTCGCATTATTCTTTCACCTTGTTTCCCTTGTTATTCATTATTTTCAGGTATGTTATGAAGTATCCGGCCAGAGCGGCGAACGTGAATACCACCGCAACTGAGATAAGCAGGACCGCGATGTTGCGCGGTATATTTTTAAACATCATTAGCGCTACGCATACGAGAAAAAATATCACGGTAGACATTTTACCCAGGAGGTTGGAAGGCGGAATTTCCGCGCCGTTTCTCTTGCGGACTATCAGGCCGCCAATCGTCATCAATATCTCTTTTATGACAGTTACGACCACAGCCCAAATCGGTATAAGCCTGTCTATGGTAATGCAGATCAATGCCGATACGGTCATCATCTTATCCCCGAGCGGGTCGAGGAACTTGCCAAGCTTGGACGACGCTTTTAGCTTTCTGGCAAGGAAGCCGTCAAGGAAATCGGTAAAGGACGCAATAGCATATATAACTATCGCAAATGTCTTAGTGTCATGCCCGTCAGTAAAATAGGCGACTATGAATACGGGAACGAGGCAGATACGAAAAATCGAGAGTATATTCGGAATCGACCTCACTCATATCACCAACCTTTATACATCAGAGTCCCAGCATATCTGCTACTAGATTATTATTAACAACATATTTTAGAAACTTCGTCTCTTCCAGCGTCGATTGGGCCAGCAGCCCGAAATACCTGACGATCGTCGCAAGAGCCAGAACGATCAGCAGCCCCTTGCACAAGCCCAGCAGAACGCCGGTTATGCTATCGACAAGCTTGAGACCCGGCAGGGAAAATACGAATCCTATCAGGTTCCCGATGATTGCGAACACAATCGACAGCAGTATGAACCCTATACCGAATACCGCCACAAAAGCAAGGGTCGAACAAAGTTTGTCCGTCACGATATCCGTGAACGGTGTGTCGGGGGCGTCAGTTTTAGCGGCGAGTTCCGCGACGCGGCCGGCTGATACGTCGGGCAGCCCTATCTGCCTCAGGATCGCATGCGCTATTGTGTTCCTTTGCCTTTCGCTTTTACTGCTGACAGAGCTTATTTCACTGTCTTCCTCCGCCAAATCGGAGAGAGTCTTCTCCACGATACCCCCGATAAAAGGTTTTAGCATCCCTGTGAATTCTTCAGAATATGCCTTAGCGGAGACGTTTGCGATGATCAGCGCCGCTATGAGCGCGACCAGGCCAAAAGCGCCCCGAATCAGTCCGTTTCTGTATCCTCTCCAGCCGCAAAATACAATAGTGGCAATGACCGCCAAATCAATAAAAAGAACTACCAACTCTCAACTCTCAATCTTGATAACCACCGCTGAATGGTCGCTTGTAGCAAGCGCGGCGCTGCCGGAGAGCGCCATAATGCCGGTCGCCCCGGCGGACACTGATACTTCAGCCGCGGCTGCATACGGCATTTCGCTGAGTTCCATATCATAAATCACCACTCCGTCGTACCGGAGCACGCCCATGTACCCCTCGGCAGACGACATCGAAATAACTTCAAAATCTGTGGCTATCGTTCCAAGAAACGTCCCGTCATTCTGCATAGTCACCAGCCTGCCGTTATAACCGATGCCGTAATCAAGCAGATGGAGGGCGATAAAATTGCTGCCAAGCGCATATCCGCCGAGGCGTTTGCCCGCGAACCAGTAGATTTCCGAACCACTGCCGTGTTTATCGATCGTAATCAAGGAGTCGGTCGTGACTGCAAGTATATTGCCGTCCGGCAGGTAACGCACATCGATTATCAGTCTGTCGGGGAGGATAAATGTATCCGCGACGTCCGCATTGTCAAGCTCGTAATATGTGATTTTACTGCCGCTGTCCGTCAGCGACAATATTGCGAGCTTTTTGTTATCCGGCGAAAGCAGAGACGAAAGCACGTATCCGCTTGAAATAGTTACTTTATAGACGTCCTTGCCAAGATTGTTATAGACGGTCACGACGCATGCGTATCCGCCGCTGCCCTGGATGTTCACGCAGAACCAGCCGTTTTCATTTATCGACGCCGATATAATACCTGACTCGGTTTCAAAAGAGGCCGCGAACTCATCTGCGCCGAAAACACGAACGGAAGTGCCGCCAATATCGAAGGCTATTGCCTTGCCGCCTGATTCGCTGATTGCCGGGAACGACATTCTGTACGGGTCTCGCAGCAGTTCATTGCCGCCATGGTCAAGGACTTGGACGCCCAGCGTTCCCGCCGCTGCGACGGCGCTTCCCAGATTTGCATAAACCCTGCTCCGGCCAACTTCGAACAAATATTCATCGATCGCCTCTACGGGTTCGCGGGAAGAAAATAGCCCGAACAGCTGCTTCATGATCGAATCGCGTCCTGTGATCAGCGCTATCGCGACATATACCAGCACTCCGAGAGATACCAGCGATAATGCGACGCGCAGCAACCCGCGGGTTTTTTTTACGGGTTTTTCGCCGCCTGACATGGTGATTACAGACCCTCCCGAGATACGCACAAAATGAGCCCGATGATGCGCTGCCGCTGCAGCTTGGCTATTTTATCACACATCACGTAAAAAACAAACAAATTTTACGTGAACATTTCGCCTATATCGTCTTTATACCAGAGACGGGTCAGGTACAAGCCTCCGGGCGGAACCGTCGGCCCCGCAAGTCGGCGGTCTTTGTTTTCAAGAAGTGCGGGAATATCGTCGGAGCGTATCTTCCCCTCCGACACATATAACAAAGTACCAGCCATTGCCCTTGCCATATTGTACAGAAACCCGCTGGCGCATACGCGCATCCCGAAAAATTTCCGGCCGGCCGCTGCTGCCCCGGGCTGCGGCTCGTTCCCGCCTGATGCTGATGAATGCCGGTCCGTGTTCCCCTCTTCGTCTATCTCGTACCAGTACACTGTCCTGACGGTCGTTTTAGTCTCGGTTCCGACAGAACGAACTGCCGCAAAATCGTGCGTTCCCACAAAATGCGACGCAGCCCGGCGCATCGCGGGTATATCCATATGCTTTGGATAAGCGTAAGCCCTGCCATAGTAAAAAGGGTCGCGAATGCGCGAGTTATGTATTTTGTAAGTGTACTCCTTTTTTTCGCATGACAGATTCGCGTCGAACCCATCGGGCGCGTAAGCGGCTTCCAATACGGAAATATCAGGCGGAAGCAAGGAGTTTGCCGCAAGCGGCAACCTCTCGGGCGGAATGCTTGATTCCGTAAAAAAATTTGCGCAATAGACAAGCGCGTGTACTCCTGCGTCTGTCCTTCCGCACCCGTGGATTTTTACGATATGCCCGCAAAGGCGCGACAGCGCGGCCTCGATAGTTCCAGCGACGGTCATGAGGTCTTTTTGGACCTGCCACCCGTGGTATCTGTACCCGTCGAACATTAGTTTCATTGCTATATTCTTCATACTGGTAGCAGATCTATGCGCCGGAGCGCGATCACAGCGGTAAGGACTATCGCGCCTGTCAGGAGCGCCGCAAAGTCTCGCCTTGCTGTTTTAAGCGTTTTCATCCTGGTCCTGCCTTCGCCGCCGTGGTAACAGCGGCTCTCCATTGCGAGAGCCAGTTCGTCCGCGCGGCGGATAGCGCTGACAAACAGCGGAATAACGATCGGCAGGATCGCTCTCGCCCGCTTGATGAGCCCCCCCGTCTCAAAATCGGCCCCACGCGCCTTCTGAGCGTTCATTATCTTGTCGGTTTCTTCAATAAGCGTCGGAATGAAGCGGAGCGCTATGCTCATCATCATGGATAGCTCATGTACCGGGAACCTGATCTTCTTCAGAGGGCTCAGCATATACTCAAGGCCGTCCGTCAAAGCGATAGGCGACGTCGTGTATGTCAGCAGGAACGTGCCGATAATAAGCATGATTAACCTCGAGGCCATGTACATCGCCGTGAATATTCCATCCTTCGATACCGATACGATCCAAAACTCAAACAGAGGGTCGCCGCCCGTAAAGAAAATATGGAGAATCATTGTGAGTAGAATTATTATAATGACCGGACGTATGCCGCGCAGCGCTGTCGTCGGCTTTATCCTTGACAGATAGAGGCTTGCGACGAGCGCGGCGAGCATCAGCAGATATGACGGCAGTCCCTTTGCCATAAACAGCGCCGTGATGTATACGACCGTCAGCACAAGCTTGATCCTCGGATCGAGCTTATGCACAACAGTGCTGCCGGGGAAATACTGCCCTAGAGTAATATCACGTAACATGTTTTATTACCTCATCGACAAGCCGCGGTATTGTATATATGCTATCGCCAACCGGCATGCCTAATTCACGTAAGCGCTGCGCGACAAGCGCTGCTTTCGGGGCGGCCAGCCCCATTTCTGTGAGTCTGCGGCTCTGCGAAAAAACACTTGCGGGAGTGCCGTCCATCACTGCTTCCCCGTTCTCAAAAAGAACAATACGGTCGACGTTGCGCGCGATTTCCTCCATGTTATGCGTCACCATGATGACTGTCGCATTACGCGCTTTTTTGTAGTTCATGATGTTGCTTATGATCTCTGCCCGCCCGCGCGGGTCGAGCCCTGCCGTCGGCTCGTCGAGAATGAGTATCTCAGGGCGCATGGCTATGACGCCGGCAATTGCGGCGCGGCGTTTTTGCCCGCCGGATAGCTCCAGCGGCGATTTTGACAAGGCCTGCTCGTCAAGCAGGGCAAAGCCTGCTGCTTCATAGACGCGCTCGCGTATCTCCGGCTCCTTGAGCCCCATGTTTTTCGGCCCGAAAGCAATGTCTTCATAAAGCGTATTTTCAAAAAGCTGGTACTCCGGGTACTGGAACACAAGCCCGACTTTGAACCGCACGCCGCGGGCATACTCCTTGGACTCATGGATGTCCTGCCCGTCAAAGAATACGCGCCCGGATGTGGGTTTGAGCAGGCCGTTCAGGTGCTGGATAAACGTAGATTTCCCCGAACCGGTATGCCCGATGACCCCTAGGTACTCGCCACTTTCCACTTCAAAGTCAATATCGCGTATCGCGACATGCTCGAACGGCGTACCAGCGCTATATACATGCGTAAGTTTTTCTGTTTTTATAAGAGGATCATGCATTGTCGTTCCTTATTCCTATGCGCCTACTGGCGAGTTACCCCTGAGCCCTGACCCCGCTCAGCGCCGCAAAAATCGCCTGCGCGCAATCCTCCACCGTCAATGTGTCCTGGGCTATGTCCATTCCTTTAGCTTTCAGTTCCCGCATTAGCAGAACAGTTTCAGGAACGCTGAGCCCTGCCTTGTGTAAATCATCCACCCTAAGGAACACTTCGCGCGGGGTTCCGTCCATCGTTATCTCGCCGTCAGTGAGCACAACGACCCTGTCAGCGCCTACGGCCTCGTCCATGTGGTGCGTTATCAGCACGACTGTGACACTGCGGTTATCCCGGAGCTCGCGTATGACCTTGATTACGCCTTCCCTTCCTCTCGGGTCGAGCATCGCCGTAGGTTCATCGAAAACGATGCATTCCGGCTCCATTGCAAGCACTCCGGCAATCGCTACGCGCTGCTTTTGCCCGCCGGAGAGCAGATGAGGCGCGTGTTCGCGGTACTCGTACATCCCCACCGTCCTGAGCGCCTCGTCGACGCGGCGGCGAATATCCTCCGGCGGAACCCCAAGGTTTTCGGGAGCGAATGCCACATCCTCTTCGACGACTGTAGCCACGATCTGATTGTCAGGGTTTTGGAACACCATGCCTATGCAGCGCCTTATCTCAATGAGCATGTTCTCGTCGGCAGTATCCGCGTCCTTAACCAGAACGCGCCCGCCCTGCGGGAGCAAAATGGCGTTGAAATGCTTCGCGAGCGTTGATTTTCCGGAGCCGTTATGCCCCAACACCGCCACGAACGTTCCTTTCTCTATCTCAAGGTCAACCTCGCGCAGCACAATATTCGGAGAACCATTATCCTCCGAAGAATACGAAAACTCCAGCTTTTCAGTTGTAATTATGCTATTTCCCAATTCTTATATCTCGCTCTATAATCTGTACTCTAAAATAACCTCTAAATCCTATATCCTATATCCTATATCCTATATCCTACGCGCCTGCAGAGCGTTCCCACCAGCACGACGCTCCGCAAGGCAGCGAGGCTCCGCTGGAAGTCACGGGCAGCCCCAGTTCATCGCTTGCGGCTTGCCCGCCGAGCAGCGATTGCACCATATAGGACATCGTCGACGGCGATAACCCTGTGGTGTACGAGTTTATCAGTACGAACAAGGGAGTGTCACTAAGAACGCCGGAGCATAGCTTCAGGAATGCATATAAATCATCTTCCAGTTTCCAAACCTCGCCCGATGGCCCTCTGCCGTATGATGGAGGATCCATCATAAGCACGTCGTACCTGCGCCCGCGATTTATCTCGCGCTGCACGAACTTCGCGCAGTCATCCACTATCCAGCGTACCGGCTTTTCCGCAAGTCCCGACGACTGCGCGTTCTCACGCGCCCGCGCTACCATCCCGCGGGCCGCATCGACATGGCATACGTCCGCCCCGGCCGCAGCCGCGGCAAGCGTAGCTCCGCCCGTATATGCAAAAAGGTTAAGTACGCTGACCTTGCGCTCTGCCAAGCTTATAGCATCAGTAATGCGGTCCCAGTTCACAGCTTGCTCAGGGAATACCCCCGTATGTTTAAAGTTCATAAGGCTGACATTGAAAGCCAGCTCTCCATATGCAACACGCCACTTGTCCGGCAACTTCCCCGCAACCCTCGTCCCCTGCTCCCCATGTGCCTTCGGCACGTTCTCCGTTGCTCCCCGCTCCCTCGCATCCCCCGTCCTCACTAAATCCTGTCCCCTAGCTCCTAAATCCTGCGCGTCTGCAGCGCGCTGCCCCTGTTCCCTGCTCCCTGCTCCCTTTCGTGACCCTTGACCTCTGATATTCCAGCTACCGCCGCCGGTCTGCGAACGCTCATAACGCGCGTCGGGGTACCCCCAGCCGGGATGCTCTTTTGGCGTCTGCCAGATCACCTGCGGATCCGGCCTGACAAGCGTATACTGTCCCCACCGCTCAAGCCTTTCGCCGTCTGAGCAGTCGAGCAGTTCGTAATCTGTCCATTTATCTGAAATCAACATTCTGCCGGCTCCAAACTAACAACGTGCAGCACGCACCAATAGTAATGTATCAAAGGAATATTGTCAATGATTGAGCGCAGCGTCCATTGCAGCGAATGCGTTCAAGTCCATACCGGCAGTGTTTCCCGCTTCGTATTCATAATAGCCCTGGCACCCTATCATTGCGGCGTTGTCCCCGCAAAGACTGAGCGGCGGGATGTAAAGCGCCCGACCCTGTTCTTCGCTCGCTTTTACGAAATCCGCGCGGATACGCGAGTTCGCCGCTACACCCCCGGCTATCGCGATTTTACTATGCCCGTACTCCTGCGCGGCTGCCATGACGCGGCTGACGAGAATCTCGCTTACCGCAGCGGAAAGCGACGCCGCAAGCGACGGATCGTCGATCGCCTCGCCCTTCTGCTTCGCGTTGTGGACTATGTTCACAACAGACGTCTTCAGCCCGGAAAACGACATATCATACGGACGCCCTTCAATAGCCGGGCGAGGCAGCGCGTACTTTCCGTCGTTGCCCGTTTGCGCCATCTTGTCGAGAGCCGCGCCTCCCGGATACCCGAGCCCCATAACGCGCGCGGCTTTGTCGAAGCATTCTCCGGCCGCATCGTCGCGGGTGCGCCCTATTATGCTAATATCAGTATATCCACGCACATCCGCTATGATGCTGTTCCCCCCGGACACGATGGCGCAAAGAAACGGCGGCGCGAGCTTCGGGAACGCTATGTAGTTTGCGGCGATATGCCCCCTGATATGATGTACCGGGATGAGCGGCACGCTAAGCGCCATTGCAAGACCCTTCGCGAAGTTCACCCCGACAAGCAGCGCGCCAATGAGTCCCGGCGTGTTTGTTACGGCTACGGCGTCTATGCCGCGTTTAGATACTCCGGCTTTCGCAATTGCCATATCCGCCAGCCGGCCAATGTGCGCAGCATGGTTGCGCGACGCAAGTTCCGGCACAACGCCTCCGTACAGCGCGTGTATGTCGGTCTGCGAGAAAATCTCGTCAGCTAAAACCTCGCGGCCGCCGCGTGTCACCGCCACAGCAGTCTCATCGCATGACGTCTCTATTGACAGGATGATCATAGGGCGTTTCCTTCGTTGTCAGTAATATGTGAAAACTATAGAATGGTAGCAATGATGCTCAGCTACAGCGCCGGAATCTCCATTTGCTCAGAGTGCCAACTTCATAACTGCTGCATCTTCCACAGGGCCGGCGTAGTAGTTTTTTCTATCGCCTTCGGACGCAAATCCATATTTACTATATAGCTCTATTGCTGCTTTATTGCTCTTTCGGACTTCAAGATATATTGAAGCGACTCCATTTTGGCGCCCCCAAGCGAGCGCCTCATCCATCAGCGTACTTGCCACCCCTTTGCGCCGCGCTTTTTCGTCCACAGCTATCTGCAACAGTTCCCCTTCATCGGCAGCGCACCTGAGAATAACAAATCCGGTAATACGATCCTTTTCCAATGCCACCGCAAAAAAAGAATCCTCATTATATATCTCGCTTAAAAGTGACCCATGCGTCCATGGCAGCGAAAACGAAGTGCGCTCGATTTCCAGAATGCGAGCTATATCCTCTTCCAACGCATCTCTCATCGTTATCCCTGCGGTATATTTCACTAAACCCAACTCCTGACCCCTGACCCCTGCGCTCTCATTTCGCATCATACCAGCTCTTCCCGAAATGAGTTTCGGCGACCAGCGGAACTGACAGCACAGCGGCATTTTCCATCTCTTCGCGCAGTATACGGCTCACTTCCTCCGCCTCGCTTTCCGGGCATTCTACGATGAGTTCGTCATGAACTTGCAAAATCAGGTCGGCGGCCATGTTTTCGAGCCTGTCCGACACCTTTATCATAGCAATTTTCATAATGTCGGCTGCTGTGCCTTGTATCGGCATGTTGAGCGCGACCCGCTCCCCGAAAGAGCGCGTGTTGAAGTTTGAAGAATGCAGTTCAGGCAAATATCTCCTGCGTCCGAAAAGCGTGGAGACATACCCCAGCTCTTTTGCGGACGTAACGATATCGCTCATGTACTCGCGCACACCCGCGTACTTTTCGAGGTAGCTGTCAATGTACTCCTTGGCTTCTTTCGGCGTTACACCGATGTCCAGCCCCAGCGAAAATGGCGATATCCCGTACACGATGCCGAAATTTACGGCTTTCGCTCTGCTGCGCTGCACATTAGTTACTTCATCCAAAGGCACGCCGAATACCTGTGACGCCGTCACAGCATGAATATCTTCGCCGCGCTCGAAAGCAGAGCGCATTACGGCATCGTCCGCAATATGAGCCAGCAAACGCAGCTCTATCTGGGAGTAATCCGCATCGACAAGCACGTTCCCTTCTCCTGCGACGAACATTTTTCTTAGCTCCCCGCCGATTTCTTTTCTTATCGGGATATTCTGCAGATTAGGTTCTGTCGAAGACAAGCGCCCTGTCGCCGTGACAGTCATCATAAACCGTGTGTGTATCCTGCCGTCGGGCGCGATTACCTTTAGCAGGCCGTCCACATACGTCGATTTCAGTTTTGACAGTTCGCGGTAGTCCTTAATCAATCCAATTATAGGATGCTTGCCCGCAAGTTGGTCGAGGACCTCGATGTTGGTCGAATAACCTGTCTTCGTCTTTTTCGGCGCGGGAAGCCCCAGTTTGTCAAACAATATTGCTCCGAGCTGTTTAGGCGAATTTATATTGAAGGTCTCTTCGGAAAGACCGTATATCTGCGTTTCTGTCTCTCTGATACCTGTTGACAGAGTTTCTCCGAAGCCTGCTAGCGCGGAGGAGTCCACAAGAAACCCTGCATGCTCCATTTTTGCAAGGACGCTGCAGAGCGGCAGTTCGATGTCTGAATATAATCTAACAAGCTGCGCATTGGCTAGCCTTTCCCCGAGCGCTCCCCTGAGCAGCCCGATCGCATATGCGTCATGGGCCAATGACATGCCCGAATCGCCAAGCATCGTCATCTGGCCGCCGTCTTCTTCTTGCGCTGCAGGCGAGTATCCGCAGTACCTCTCAGATATCCTTGGTATCGAATAATTGCTGTCTGTGGGAGACTCAAGGTAAGCCGCAAGCGCCGTATCAAACACCCACCCATCAGTGGGGATCCCGCGGTCGAAACATGCGCGCATAACGTCCTTTATGTTATGCCCTGCCTTTGTTACCGCCCCGCTCATTAGCGCTTCAAACGCTCCCTGAAAACCGGGCACATCACCGCTGCGAAGGATATATGTTTTCTCCCCGCCCGGGATAGAAACAGCCGCATGGTCGAAGTAAACAGCATCCACAACAATCGCTGCACACTCCGCTTTGCTTGCTTCCCTAATCAGCACATCGCACTCTTCCACTGTAGTCACATATCGGATATCAGGCCCTCCCGGCGATGCGGCAGCGCCCGCCCCGCTTGGCGGACGTAAGCCGAACTCATCTATCAGGCGCTTAAACCCCAGCCGCTTCAATATCTCGTATAGCTTATCCTCGTCGCGTAAATGAATACCGTCCGGTGAATGGTCCAATGGCGCATCGGTGCGTATCCGTGCAAGCTCGTAAGACATTTCCGCGCTGGCTTTGCCCGCTTCAAGCTTCTTTTTGACGGAATCTTTAATATCCAGACCGTCCAGGTTAGCGTATATGTCGCTTATACCGCCATAACGCTGCACAAGGTCGAGCGCAGTTTTCTCGCCCACTCCGGCGACTCCCGGGATATTGTCTGAAGCATCGCCCATGAGGGCTTTAAGATCGACCATCATCTCCGGCGGGAAACCGTACTCATCGACAAATGCTTCCACCGTGTAGTTCTTCGTTTCCGTCTGCCCCATGCGTGTCTTGACAAGCCTGACCCGTGTGTTTTCAGAGACAAGCTGCAGGCTGTCCTTGTCGCCTGTTACAATGACGCACTCCCATGCTCCGCCGGCTTCACATCTGCCGGCGAGCGCGCCCAGCAAATCGTCCGCCTCCCACCCGGCACTCTCGTAACGGGCAATTCCCATAGCATCGAGGACGTCCTTGAGTATAGGCATCTGTACTGCAAGCTCGTCGGGCATGCCCGTGCGCTTCGCCTTATAGCCGTCAAACATTTTATGCCGGAATGTCGGATCGGGCAGATCGAACGCGACGTTGATAGCATCGGGCGACTCGTCTTTTATAAGCCTCTGCAGTATCGAAAGAAATCCGTACACAGCATTCGTCGGCGTTCCGTCGCCCGCATTGAGCTGGCGCACACCGTAAAACGCACGGTTGACTATGCTGTTGCCGTCAATTGCCAGTAGCTTCATGGTGTCTAACCTCGTTCGTAAGGGTAGGGGTCAGGGCTCAGGGGTCAGTATATTCTTTTTAGCTTCGAAACGCAAGAACCTGTGCAATACTGCACAGGCTCTCGTTTTTAAATCAGTTACTATTTTTGCGTTTTGTCATTGCAGGCGGAGCTAGCACGCCATAGGCGTGTTACCCCTTAGCCCTACTTCCCTTCGCGCTCCGCTTTACGCTCGTCGGACTCCCAGCCCCACTCAAAGGTCGGGTCCTTGAAGACCTTGGAGTTCATCTCATTGCTGTACATGCTGATGGAGTCGTTGGGGAAACGCTGCTCCATGTGGAAGAAGAATGTCGCAGCGTCGTTTGCGATTTCCATTTCCTCTTCGGTGGCCTTCAGATAGTCAAGAGTATACTTGATACCGTCCCTGTTGAGCAGGCAGCCTGCTTTTTGATGGCCGGGGATGACAACTTCGGGCTTGAGCTCTTTGTCGAGTCTCTCGATCTCGCGCATCCACTCCCGGCGCTGCTCAGCGCTGACTTCGCATGTGAACGGATGGGCGTGGTTGAAGATGACGTCGCCGCCGATCAGTGTCTTGATCGAAGGTATCCACACGACCGAGTTCCACTTCAGGTCACCCATGATATGGTCGAGGACCTCAATGCGCTCACCCTCAAGCTCAATGTACTTGTCGTCGAGCGGGAGGAGTTTTTCGCACTGCTTGCGGCACAAGTTGCCCTCGCCGATTATTTCGATCCACTCATCGAGTTTTGGCTGGTATTGGTCGGCATACAGCGCCACTTCATCCGGCAGCATGTAGCATTTTGCTTTAGGGAAAGCACGCTCTATCTCGCCAAGCCCCCAATAATGGTCGGGGTGCAGGTGCGTTGCGAATACAGCCTTCAGTTCAAGGCCTGTCTCAAGGATCTCCGCGATGACCCTGTGCGCGTTGGACTTGGTCCATTGAGTGTCGATCAGCACGCACTCCTTTTTCCCCATGACGATGACGGATGCTACACAAAAGCCCGGCTCATCAGCAAAATATGATTTCGTAGCGAGCTTGCCGTCGCCGTGGCGGGTCAGAATGACTTCACCCATTATAAGTTACCTCCAAAATAGTCTTTAGTAAGCGCTGACTAAATCGCGCTTACATTATAGTCACTACAGTATAATACAGGCCGCATTTGTTGTAAAGGGCGGGTTGTCCCTATTCTGCGAACACATCCGTAAGTCTGATTTCACAGCCGTCAAGCACATGGACAGGAGCAGTGTCTGTCTCGCTGTAATCGGACACTACATATCTCCCGTTTTCCAGCACGTAAACCAGTACAGTTTTTCTCTCTGGATCCACGATCCAGTATTCGCGCACTCCGGCCTCCTTATACAGCCGGAATTTTATCAGAATGTCGCGTTCTATCGAAGCCGGTGAAAGAATTTCGATCACCATGTCTGGCGCGCCGTTGCAGCCTGTGCCGCTTATTTTAGAACTGTCGCATATTATTACAAGGTCGGGCTGCACAACAGTGTCATCATATTCATCGGCGTTGAGCCGGACGTCAAACGGCGCGGCGAATACTTTGCAGGGTTTGCCATATAAGAAATTAGCAAATTGTCGGTGCAGATTACTGCTAAACCTCTGGTGCCTCCATGCCGGCGCCGGCGACATTGCTCTGGTTTCATCTGGGAACATCTCATAGGGAACGCCATTGATGAGTTCCCAGCGCTTGCCGTCGTCCCATGTGCAGTAGTCGGCATATGTGTAACGCTGATTTTCTATCGGCAACGGCATGATACGCCCCTCCTAGTGGATTTGATGTACTTTTGTATTATACTCCGCCGGCTGCGGGATTTCAATAATCACAAGACTTGTCTATAGAAAATGTAATGGTGTCGTCTGTGTTACCAACTATATCTCCACCTGCTGCAGCTGCATCCCATACATGGAGCAGCAATACTCCTCCAATTGTTGCAAATGGGGATACTATAACCATTTCAACCGGTGCTGAGGCCGCCTATAGTAGTCCCCTGGTAATTCCTGCAAGCGCCACTGTCACTATTGTTGATGGAAAGTGCATAGACGGCACTGCTGTTGAAAGCTTCTCCATCAACCTCACCAAAGAAACCCTCAGTATTCCGGCTTCATTCAAACCTGCAGCATACAGCATAAACGGCGGTGCAACATGGGTTGCGGTCAAAACATCCTACTCATTCGGCGCAAACCCGCTAGGCGACGGGTTTGCTTCGCTCTTCAATAAGGATTTGACTCTGCAGCTCACCGACAAAGTGAACGCATCAAACCCCAATAAAGGTAAACCATCAAGCGATGCAATAATAGTTGCTTTCCCGAGAATCAACAAGCGCCCCGCAGCACCGAAGGTCACTATCAATTACTCTATAGGCGGTGACATAGAAAAAACCGGTGAATGGGTTTTAGTGTCAGCTGAAAAAGGTGCAGATATAACGAAATCTGTTAAAGCCGGCATTCAGGTAGGAGCTACGGAAAAAGCCGGCAGCAAGACGGTGCTTGACAGCCACGGATACGGCCAATTCTATGCCGGCGAAAAGAATGGTATCCCTTTGAGGGAAATCAGTAAAAACGCAAAAGGCAACCCCGCTGCTGTCAAAACGCGCTACTACGTAAGAACTGCTCCGTCATACGATGAGAACACCTCGACATACACTGCAGCTAGCAAGCCAAAAGCAATCACTGCTTCAAGCGAACGGGCGCCCACGAAGTATAAAATCAACTATAAAACCGAAACAATAACGCTAAAAAAGGGTGACGCTTATGCTTTCGGTGACGTCGACTATGTCACGGTGACAGAAAAAAGCAAGGTATTCGTTATTTCGGAATGCATAACCAACGAAACGACAATATACATCAAAAAAACTGCCACTGCAAAAGCACCGGCGACGGCAGTCCAGGCGATAGACCCGCAAACCCGCGCCGTGCTTTCGACAGACGGCGTCACAGTTACTGATGGTAAGATCACGCTTGATAAAAAGTACGAGGTTAAGAACCCCGCAACCGGGAAATGGGGTGGCGTGCCTAAAACAACTGTTACCACGAGTTTTGACATAAGGCTTAAAACTACCGCAAGGCGGGTAAAAAACGAGTGGATCGGTAGTGCGTCCAGCCCGATTGGAACCTTGACAATAACATGGGGCACTACTATGGACTCAAAGGGCAAAGACATCAAACGCATCGTATCCGCAACGATTACACCTCCCGATCCCGACAGCGGCCTGGAGATATTCTCCATGTTGGATGAAGAACTGCTTTTTGCTTACGCTCCTGATGATGTGCAGGAAACCCCAAACGATTATTTGGAGCCGTTCGGTGCTGAGCTTGAAGTGTTCGAGCCAGATACGGCGGAATACGAAGAGCCGGAATATGACCCGGGCGATGAGGGCGAACCAGCGGCATAGCAACGATAGCAGAAGAAAACTCCCCGCAAGGCACTTCAAAACGCTTTGCGGGGAGTCGTCCGTTCAGTTCAGGATCATGCGCCCCAGACCGTTATCGGCATGCCTTCGTATTTCTCATTGCGCTGCCATATCCGCTCGTTCCATGTTGAACTCGTGTCGCGATCGACGATTATCAAATGCGACTCGTCCGCGCCCACGCGGCGGCAGTAATCGGCTGTTTGTTCAAGACCTTGCGTGATTATCGTTTCCAAAGCTGCGTTACGGCGCAGCTTTATTTCTATTACGATGCGCTGCAGCGGGCCGTGCATGCCCTGCTTTTCATCAAGGGGCCACTCTATGAGCAAGTCTGTGCGCTTGCGCCCGAGGCCATACTCGCGGTTGATATGCCCGCCGCCATTCACAATACGCTGCAGGAACGCCTGTAACAATAGCTGCGGCCCGGCCTCCTTGTAGCTGAAACCTTCTATCCAACTGTCAGAATGCTCGCGGAAGAACTGCTGGAACGCAGCGAGCAGCTTTGGCATATCAAGACGGTGTTCTATGGTGACATACCACCCCGTCTCCTGGTCGGTGATATGCGTTTGTTTTACCCATGTTAGTTCTCGTGGAATGATTTCCTGATATATCCGGTTGCTGATGCTAACTGCGGGCCGGGTGCGTATCAACCCCAGATCCGCAACATACTGCAAATCGTCCAGCTTTATAGCGCTGCCACCTGTTTCTCCGGATAGAATAGCGCTAATAACACTGTTGACGCGAGGTTCTTCCAGCTTGTCTACAAGTTGGTCGAGGTGTGTTGCGCGCGACTGTATCAACTGTTCTCTCGCTTCCCTGTAGTCTGAAAGCGTTATTTTACGGCTGCGGTCGCGGTTCGCGCGGATATCCCATATTATCTCTTGCCCCAAAGCATTAACAAGCCATGGCTGGCCGTAGCTGTCTTCCCATAGTTCAGGAAATATTGCCTTGTCAAATTCTTGCCCGGTTTCTTCTGTATGCTGCATCCATAATGCAATGGCTTCTTCCTGCGAAAAATTCCCCATGCGCAGCGATTTCGTTTTTATGTTGAACGCGCTGCCACCTGTGATGATCTCGCCGTCTCCCTGATGTATCCGATAGTCGCGCACGTCGCGCACACCGCACAGTATGACGCTCTGCGGGAAGTGTACAGGGCGGCTGTTGTACCCTGTACGGAGCTGGCGAAGGACTGAAACTAATGTGTCGCCGACAAGCGCATCAACCTCATCAAGAAAAAGCACTGTTGGTTTATCCGACGTTGTAGCCCAATGGTTCAGCAGTTTTATAAACTGGCTCTCAGCGGGAAAGACGCTGCATTCCTGTAAGTACCAGCTTTCGATATCGGTCTGGTGCAAGTACTCTGTAAATGCGCTTGTAACTGCAATACAAGCTGCTGCGATGCCTCTCGTCACATCGTTTCTCGCGGACTGCGCCGTTTCAAGGTTAGCATAAACGCAAGAGTAATCGCCCTTTTCATTCAGTGCATTCATCATAGCCAGCAGCGTACTGGTCTTCCCTGTCTGGCGCGGCGCATGCAGAACGAAGTATCGCTTATCACGGATCAGCCTTTGAATGTCCTCCCAGTCAATTCGCGAAAGAGGGTCTATGCAGTAGTGGTCTTCCGCAATCATCGGCCCTGCGGTATTAAAGAAGCGTTCCATACAGTTCTCTCCCTGCCTGGTTAATAATCGGCTTCACACAAGCCAATAATGTTCTTGCACTCTGTGTCCGGCTCACAATCCCTACTTATACCAATAATATAGTCTATTACGGAAAAGTTCGCAAGCCTCGCAGCATCAAAGTTCAGTATTTCATATTTTTTGCACAGAGGCGCTTAATTTTGAGTTTCCCCAAAAAAGGGAACTGAAGTAAAAGAAAACAATTGCGATGTATTAAGAAAACGACGGACAAAGCAGCCGTATCAGCCGCCCCGGGAAGTTTTTACAGAAAGTGGAGAACTTTTCCAAGTTACCAGAAGGACATCCGAAGACATAAAAAGAGTGCAAAACCTGTCGATATATGATATGCTAGAATCACCACAAAACCAGTCATATCAACAAATCGGAGGTTTCACACATGACTAATTATAGCATATTGACAAGCAATTTGAAAAGAGGATTTGTGCGTTTTTCCGAAGCGATTTTATCCGGGCTGTCGCGGAATTTGTCGGCATTCAAAGGCGGGGGGGCGCTACTTGAAAACTATTTAAGGAAAATCAAGGGCGTCATAAACGAAAGA
>Ga0082212_10000184_pt1 | contig 92392 bp, 81 predicted proteins | sample TergutNt197P3_FD_71548 | JGI IMG/M metagenome (GOLD analysis project Ga0082212, IMG submission 71548) | Neocapritermes taracua P3 segment gut microbial communities from Petit-Saut dam, French Guiana - Nt197 P3 | ecosystem: Host-associated > Arthropoda: Insects > Digestive system > Gut ...
TCTCCAGCAGCCAGCCTTTGGCCCGGATACTGCCTAACGGCAGTTCCATGTAAGGTTTGCGAATCAGCGGATAACGATTGTTGGCGTAATTGGGGTTATCGCCCCAGGACATCCTTGCAAAAGCGCACAATAAAAAAACGGTTAAAACTAAAAATCTGGTTTTCATGATAAGTATAGTATTAGTAATTAATCATTTGAAAAATTCAATTCGCTTTTACCCAAATCTTTGGAGGTAGCTACAGCAATTCCCCGGTTGTTTTCCTTATTGACGGCGCAATAAAAATGATATACCACGCCTTTGTATTTAATCACAAAAGGTTTGTGCGCATACCGGTCGTCGAACGGTTCGGACGGGCTTATCAGATCACCGCCGTCCCAGTCAGTCCAGTTTGCCAGGTCATAAGAACAGGCAAAACGTTCGAACGCGCCCGGTTTCCAGAATGCGCCGAAATAGAACATGACCCACAATTCGTCCATTCGGGTAATGAACGCATCGCCTGAAATCCCTGTTTGATGGTCGATAACAGGCTGTTCGCCATAGCGTTTCCAATGCTCCATATCGTCTGACACCGCCATGGCGATTCGTTCCGCACCGTTTGCTTCCCTGCTCCTGGCATTGTAGTACATCACAAACGGATAACCCAGCGTTTTTTTGTGGTCATGAATTACTGTACTCTTAAAAATAGTGGCGTTATCATACCAGCGTGCATCGTCGTCTCCGGGCAACATGACCGGACGCTTTAGTCGCTCCCATTCTTTCGCTCTTGTCAGGTCTTTGCTGAAAGCTATCCCGATGCCGAGAATACCTGCCTCATAGCCTTCGCTCGCCCCGCCAAGATACGACATCCAGTACTTTCCGGCATGTTTTTTCACTTTATAACTTCCACCCCATGCGTAATCCTGCAATGCCATGTAACCTGCTTTCTGATTGGCATCCCAGGTGTTGGCCGTAAACGACATGATTTTCCCAAGCGTAGTCCAGCGCAATAAATCGCTGCTTCGGGCAATCCATGTTTCGTATCCGCGACCATCGTATACGATATAGGTCATATACCATGATTTCCTGTAACGGAAAATACTCGGACTGTCCACCATTTTGTCCCTGCTTTCAGGCACAAGAACCAAACCATACTTATAAGGCGTCTGGATTTCATCGAAAACCTGCCGCATCTTCGATGCAGGAACGGCGTTTGTTTGGGCAAGCACTAAGACGGGTAGCAAAACCAATAAAAAAGCGATAAAAATTCTTCTCATATGGGTGAATATCTATGTTATTTGTTTCGCATACCTTACTTGTTTTTTTTATAACGATTTAACACATAAGATATCAAAAATCCCGTAAAAAATATTGTCATTGTGCCGAATACGATGGTTAAATAGCTATGGAAGGGGCTTTTCAGACTTTCTGACAAATAGGGTGAAAGACTCATCCATATAATGACTGACAAACCCAGCGCTACGCCGATTATTGCCGGAACATTCCCTGCTTTTTTTGAAAAGAACCCCAAGAGGAACAGTCCCAACATGCCGCCACTAAAAATTCCTGCCAGACTCCACCACACCGTCAGGATGTTTTCCGCCCGGATCATAAAAAATGAAATGGAAACGGCAAACAAAATAATCACTGCCGAAGTGATATATAAAACCCGTAAGGATTCCCTTTCGTTTGCCGGCTTTTTAATCCTTTTGTAAAAATCGGTCAGGAGTACCGTTGAACCGCTGTTGAGGCTGGTCGATATGGTACTCATGCCTGCTGCAAAGATAGACGCTATGAGTATCCCTGTTACACCGGCGGGTAATATCCTGACCATATAGAATGGAAACACACTGTCAGACATACCCGCTTCCCTGAATTCTCCGGGAAGTATTTCAGGAAATGTTTGGAAGTAAACGAACAGACCTGTACCGATCATAAAAAAAATCAATGATACCGGAATATATAACAATCCGCCGCCGAGTACGGATGATACGGCATCCTTGTAATTCCGGGCGATCATGTATCTTTGAACATAGTTCTGATCAACTCCGTAATTTTGTAAATTAATAAAAAGGCTATAAATCAAAACAACCCAAAAGGTTGATTCCGAAAGGCTGTTTCCAAAACTCCCCAGACTGAATTTATGATGTTCCATCCCCACTTCAACATATTGTGTTATCCCGCCGGGCAAGGAGAAAATCAGAAAGCATAACGCCGCAATGGCGCCCGCAATGAGAATGATGGACTGAATGGCGTCTGTCCAGGCGACAGCACGTATGCCGCCAAGGTTGGAGTATATCAAAACGCTGACACCTGTTAGCAGGATGATCCACTTCATATCCCAGCCTAATAAAACATACAATGGCAAAGCAAGCAGATAAAGAATGGTTGCGGTTCGCATGATTTGTGTGAGCAGATAACAGGCAGCCACATACATACGCGCCCATACTCCAAAACGTTGTTCCATATAGGAATAAGCCGAAGCGCTACCGATATTCCGGTATAACGGGACAAAAAATCTGACGGCTATGATTAAGGCAAACGGTATGGTCAGGCTGTTGACAAGCGCATTCCAGTTTGTAGAAAAAGCGATGCCCGGCAATGCCAGAAAACTGATACTGCTGACGTAAGTGGCAAAGATGGATAATCCCACCACCCAGGCAGGCAGTGTTCCGGAGCCTGTTGAAAAATCGGCGGAGAGTCTGTTCCTTTTATAGAATGTAGCGCCAAAAACAATAATGCCCAACAGATAAGCCACGAATATGATTAGATCGACTGTTCGCATGTTTTTAGTTTTCAGTTTTCAGTTTTTAATGGTCATTTCATCCTGACTTCCAGTTCGCAGAAAGCAATCCGCTGACGTTTCCATGTATAGGTGAAAGCCACCCGATTACCGTTCGTGATAATAGCGGGGTAAGAATACTCTGTTTTTTCATTGGGGTCGTTTTCAATCACGACTGTCTCCGGCCAGGTGACACCGTTATCAAAAGAAAAGGTTAAGTTGAGCGACGACCTTGAAGCCCAGTTTCCGCTGACGGGATTGTAGGCCAGTACCAACGTGCCGTCAGACAGTTTCACAAGGTCAATTCCGCTGTTGTTGTTAGGCATGTCGGTAGGATAGAAAGCGCACCAGGTCTTACCGTAATCGTCCGAATCGCTCCGGTAAATCTTGCCGTTGGTACTGCGAACGAGCATATGTACTTTGTCCGGAGCAGATTCCCACAGCGTGGGTTGAATGACCCCTTTGCCTGTGAAGTTGCTACGGTCGAGAGTCAGATACGGCGTCGCCTGCCATGATTCTCCTTTATCATCGCTCCGGTCGACAAATACATTCCATGGTCCGTCTTCGTGGGAAGCGCCTGCCAGCCACGCGCCATTGGACAGTACAATGGGTTTATTGCGAACGGGTCCGCGTCCTCCCTTGTCGCCTTCGACTAATTCGACAGGCTCCGACCATGTCGCACCCCCATCTTTCGATATTGTTTTCCATGTTTCCCAAAAGGGAATTTCCTTCCCTACCTTAAAAAAAAGATAAACCGTCCCTGATTCATCCTTAAAAAGGACAGGGTTCCAGTGTGCATCCTGTCTGATTTTCATAATTTGGCGCGGCGCCGACCAATTTCCCGTGTTGCCTTTGGACATCCATATTCCCACATCGGGGTCTTTCTCTTTGGTTCCACCAAACCACGCTACCAGAAAAATACTGTCGTCCAACGCTACAAGCGTGGAAGCGTGACATTCCCTGAACGGACGGTCGTCGCCGAAAACAAAATCACGACGTAATTCGGTCTTATCCCGGAAATTGCCGGTAATGACATTTTGAGGCGTTTGCTGAATATAACAAACTGATAAAAAACTGATAAGTAATAAACGGCACATTATTTTACTTTAAAATTCCAATTCCCTTCAACAACGTAATTCTTTCTTTTGACAGTTTGCCATCAACATATTGTTTTACACTTCGTTGACGCCACTGTTGGAGCAAATCATTTCTTTCTCCTTTTTCCCAAAGTTCAAATTGTTTGAACCAGCCATCATTCAAACTTCGCCTTTTAGCGTTTTTTCTTTTTGCTTTGGCTTTTTTTTTTCAAAAGGGAAATTTATCTCGATTAATTTTTCGAGTTTGTCTTCTGCCAGATTACCTGAATTATACTGCCTGCGATTATGCGTTACCCAGGTATAGATATTGTTGGTTTTCACGCCTTTTAGATACATTTCCAAATTTTTCGCCCATGCATCGCCTCTTTTTCTTTTCGGGGGGTCAATAGTTGAAATATACGGAGTATCTGCATTTTCAGGTATCTGTTCTTCCGGTATTTGCTTTTCTGGTTTTAACTCTGGTTTTCTTGTCGGTTTTGTATCAGTCTTCTGCTCGGACACCGGTATCACTTGGGGCAAATTATCATTGTTTTGCGCATAGGCGAGTTTTTTTATATATTCATTTTCAGACTTATCCCAGTTACCATTTTCTATAGAAACATCAAGATCACTATACGCTTCCAATTCAAATTCAAATTGCGTAATAGAGAATTTGCAGTTCTTTTTTTCCATCCGTTCAACGTTCATGCGATAACATGGACATATGGCATTTTCAATTACTGCGGAAACAGTTCCGTAAAACCACCAGTCACCGCTGTCATATTTTACCTTTTCTCCAACCTGATATTTCATACTTATTACTTTATAATATTTTTGCAAAGATATAAAAAAATATTCATTTGCTACTTTTTGAATAAATTTTCTCTATCAAAGCTTTTCGAAAATGCGCTTCCCGTCGTTTAAGGTTGCCGGGTTCCTGAGTAAAAATAGGTAGAATCTTGCAAGAATTCATTTATTTATGAGGTTAATATCAATAACCTGACCATCTTTTTCGATTTTCAAAATAACTGACTCTTTATCACTAAGATATAGATCAAGGCGCTTGTAATCATTCAGATCAAAATTACCATTGTCTATGCTAACGATTTTATCTTTTACGCCAATACCTGCTTTATAAGCCAATCCTCCAATTTCAACTCCTTTAATGATAAATTCATTTTCAATTTTTCTAATAAAAAATCCAAAATCGGAACAGTAGGGGTCACATTTAAAAATCTGGAAGTTATTTCTTGGCTGGATATATAAATTATCCCTTAGCCTGTTGTTTGTCTTTTCATTATATGCTAAAACAAAATTAAATCGATGCATTAGTTTTGCTCCAATCAGGTTTCTATTCGTTATTGGTGAATAGATAATCTGGCAATTCGATATTTTAATACTGCTCCATTCAACATCAACATTATCAAAAACATACGTAGTATCATTTTTCAAAGATACTTGATTGAAGTAAAGATATTCTTGGGGGGAAAACAATTCTGACAAATGAGTAAAGATATTTTTATTCACCATAATAGCGCCTGCATATCCTAAATCAAACAAAAAATCATCTTGTGTAGATATGTCCGGAAAAAAAATTTTACTTTTGTTCAATCCGTTTTCAATTTTTAAATAGGTTTCCGTTTCTTTGCATAGCAATGTGGAGTCTTTTTTTGAAAACAGAATCATTTTATCATCGTCTAATGAGAACTTCCAATATAACTGTTTTATGATATTCGTTCCAATTACGCCGTTTTCTATTATATCATATATCGCATCATTTGTATAAATACCTGCAAATAAAGGATTTTGAAATGAAAGAGATTGAATTTTAAAACTATCAAAATAATACAATGGATCTTTTCCTTTTTGCCCGTAAAAATTCCTGACAATTGCAGGAAATTTCCCCCAGTAATGTGATTTCAAATCATTAACCGTTTCTATTTTTAACAGAGAGTTGGCTTGTGTATCAATAAAAAAATCCACCTCATATTTGTCATTAATACTGCCTCTGACACAAAACCAATTGCCTATATTTCTTATCACAGGTAATTCAATTCTGAAAGAATCGGGTAATGTTTCTCCTGCTTTATTTTGCCAGGCATTCATCTTATGCGTGCGTGTTACGCCATTTATAAAATATAACACACCTGAAATCAGGATGATTATTATTGAAATTTTAATCAATTTTTTCATTTGTGTACTTTGCGAAAAAACTTTGAGACCATTGTGTTTAATGTTTTTGACTTTTGAGACAGCCCCGTTGAATAAATATAAAAACATAGCCCAAGGCAGCAGGTTTGTCTAAAAATTTCAACACATCTACATCAAAGCGTTGTATAGCATGATGATGGTACTTACGATACAATAAAGAAGCAAAATGAAATGTGACTTTTTTATCTTCGCGTATTTTTTTTCTAACATTTTGTATTTATCATACAGATTTTCATGTTCTTTTTCCATAATAAAAAAAAATTTATTAATGGGGACTTCAAAAACTCTTTTATTACTTTTCGACTTTTCCAAAGGATAGAAATCCCCAATTAGTTCCTTTGGAAAAATCATTTTTTAACGTGGCAAAGTAAATACAAATATTTTGCATGGACAAATATTTTTGCAATTTATTTCTCAATACGTGCAAAAAGTGTGGCGTTTTCAAGCCAAATCGAAACATTCGGCGTACTGAATAAGTAACTGCTTTCTAATATCCATCAAAGCTTTTCGACTTCCGCTTCCCGTCGATTTAAGTTGTTGGGGAAACTTACTAAAAAGAGGAAAGAAGAAGTAAATATTATTTATTAATATCTACTTCTTCTTATATCACACTTTTTACCTCAATTGACTAAATGCAGCAGGCCCTCCCATGGCATCAATATTATGACTGAAATCTATAAGCGAATTATAAACTGCTTTTAAACCTGAACCGATTGCATACCCCAAATCTTTCATAAATGTGTCACCACCTATAGTATTAACCTTTTCATCCTTTGACAATTCGCATAAATTCAATTTAAATAATTTTTCCATAATTCATTTTTTTTATAATACAACATTTTTAAACATTATTTACTATCCCAGCCTGCCTGGAAACCCTCTTTAAAGTCGTCAAAATTATTGTACACGTAAATACATGCACCAACAATGGCAATCAATGTTCCAATATCCACTCCCCCATTTACATCTCTTTTTTGAGATTCATTCATTTCCGTTACGCTCAATGCGTTCAAATCAAAGTTTTTCATAATGAAATAATTTTTTGTTTGTCTACTCTATCCAAGCTTTTCGACTTCCGCTTCCCGATATTGCAGGTCACCGGAAAACCTTAAAACATTATACTTGCAAGTTTCGTTTTTACATTTTTATTTTTCAATACCAGCAATAAGTGTGGCGTTTTCAAGCCAGGGTGAAACAGTCGGCGTACTGAAAAAGTAACTTCTTTCCAAATTCCATTCCCTATTGTTGGGTAAATCTTTCCTGTAATAAATCGCAGCGGTTATCATATTTCCATCCACTTTGTAATTCGTTCTTTGGGAAAAATCGTCATATTCGCCTTTGCTGTTGTTCCATAATGCATAACCAATCGTTACAAGGTCTTCTTCATAGGTAAAGCTTAACAGATAAGCTTCGCCCCAATCCTTTTTTCCCGTATCCCATCTAAGCGCTTTCTTTTCGATTACTCGACCGCTTTTATCGTAACGAAAAAAATATTTTATCTTTGGCATCAGATACAGACCTTTTTCATCTAAAATACAGACGGTCTGAGATTCAACCATTACCTTCGCTCCCTCGTTGTCGTAATAGTATTTTGGAGCGTTTCCTTTTCCACTTGCGAGGCTGACACTTGTAATAGCAATTATTAAAAGCCCCGTGAACATACATTTTCTAAAATTTTTCGATTTCATTTTGATATTGTGCTAATAATTAATAATAATAAATTGGTTTATCTTTGATACTGCAAAAGTACAGCGGCAAAATGCACTGAAATTGCATTTACGTTTTTTCTTCAGTTTTTTTCGTTTCTTTCAATAAGGCAAACAGATAAATCGCGTTTTCCATTCCATGCGAAACTGACGGCACATCTTGCGCTTCGTTGGTACGTTTGGATTGCTCCGTTCCGCTTCGCAACCTCCCGCGCAGAGGTTTCTTATCGTACATATTACGCCTTTTCTTCTTCCGAAAGTGATTTTGTCGAAATATCCACCCTGATTTCAAAGTCGTTATTGTAATAATAGGTGTTTTTGATACGGCTATAACGTATGTCGGCGCCGTAATCCTTAAATTCATCCAGCAGATAGTAGAGCTGCCTTTTTTTAAGGTTGAACCTGTTGGCAAATTCCTCTGCCGCTCCCGTTGCTTCCCGCTTTATCAAACTGTGTATGCGGTTCATGCGATCGATTGTTTCAAATAGTAACATAAGTTTTAAAATTATTAATGAATAGGTATTCCTGCATAAAAATCAAGCAATTTTCGCTGAAGCATAAACTCATACTTCGCCTGCGCCTGTTCCGACAGGCTGTTGGAGAGTTTCATTTTTACTTCGCTGTACTCGTAGGCGGTGAATTTGCCCGCGTTGTATTTTTCAAGCGCATAGCGCATCGCTTCGGTATTGGCATATACCGCTTTCTCGGTCGAAAGAAATTTTTCCTGCGCCGAAAGAGCGTCGTAGTATGCTTTTTGAATTTCCTTATAGAGCGACTTGCGCGACTGTTCGGCAATGAGGATGCTCTCCTCATGGTTTTTTTTCGCCGTCCGTATGGCGTTCCTTGTGCTGTTCCGGTTAAAGATCGGGATTCGCATCGTCAGATAAACCGTCTTTTGTAAATTGTTTTCCATCTGGTTTCCAAACGGTGTGTTTTCAAAATTACTGTAACGATAGTAGCCGCTGCTCACGCCTGCAATGAACGACAGGGTCGGATAATTGCCGGATTGAGCGATTTTGATTGTTCTTTCACTGCTTGCAACCGACAGTTCGGCGCTTTTTATCTGCGGCATGGTCTGTTTGGAAACCAGATAGACCTCTTGCGGATTTTGAATCAGAAAGGATGTGATTTCTTCCTGACCGGCCTGTACGTTAAAGGCGCCTACATCCTCCATTTCCAGCAACTGAACCAGCTCAACTATCGACATGCGCAATATGTTTCGGGCTTTTGTCGCGTTCAGTTCGTCATTGGCAACCTGCGCCTGCACATCATATATTTGCGAAGACGCTATCTTGCCGTGCGAAGCCAGCGTTTTCGTTACTTCCTCCAGTTCGCGGCTGAGCGTTATCTGTTCTTCGGCAATACGGGCGATTTCCGTGTTGAGCAGTATCTGATAATAATTGACGGCTATCTGTATGGACAGGTCGTTTTTGACTGTTTCAAGATTTTCGTGCTGAACGCCCAGTTCTAATTGCTGACGGGCGATGGAATGAGTCGTTTTCATGCCGTTAAACAGCGTGACTTCCGTTGTCAGCGAGAGGGAACCGTTTTGCGAATTGGTATCGTCGTAGGTATTTTCGCGATTTAGCGACCTGCCGAAATCAAACTTTTGCGTACTGCCGGCATTTAGATCCGGCAAGCGACTTAGTCTGTTCGCCTGCAACTGGATGGCCTGCCGTTCAATTTCCGTTTTTTGACGTTTCACGTGCAGGTTATGATCCAGTGCATGTTGAATACAGTCGGATAGCGACCATGTTTCGCGGGCGTTCAGCGCGTTTAGCATTGAAAATACGGCAAATGTCAGACAGTAGATTTTCCGTTTCATCCGTTACATCAGATTATATTGTTCATTCCATAATTTACTGTAAACGCCATTGGCTTCGAGCAGCGATTCGTGATTGCCTGTTTCAACCGTTTTACCGTCTTCCAGCACGATAATTGTATCCGCATTTTTTACGGTACTCAGGCGGTGGGCGATGATAATAATTGTTTTCCCCTCGTCGGCCAGCTGATTTAATGTGTTTTTGATACATTTTTCAGAGATGGAATCCAGGGACGAGGTAGCCTCGTCGAATATCAGGATTTCCGGTTTTTTGTACAGCGCGCGTGCGATGGCAATACGCTGGCGTTCGCCTCCCGACAGGGATACGCCGTGTTCGCCGATCTGCGTCAGATAGGCATTGGGCAGTTTTTCAATAAATTCGCGAATGCCCAGCTTGTCGCTCAGTTCGATGATTCGTTTCATATCCGGTTCAAAATCACCCAGCGCTATGTTTTCGGCAATCGTTCCGGCAAACAGTTCAATCTGCTGCGGTACGCTGCCTATCATGCGGCGCAGACTTTCGTTGCTTAGCTGCGTGATATTCAGGTTTCCTATTTTGATCGTCCCCGACTGAACAGGATACAGGTTCTGAATCAGGGATACCAGCGTCGTTTTTCCGGAACCGCTCTCGCCGATGACAGCGGTCGTTTCTCCTTTCTTAACCGTAAGGCTTAACGAATCAAACACCTGTTTACGCGATCCGTACCTGAAATTCACATGGTCGAAAGTGATGTCGGCAACCATTTCATGCTCCAGACTGATTTTTTTCGTCCCGCTTTCTTCTCTTTCCAGGTCCATAATCTGAAACAGGCGGTCTGCCGCAATCAGGGCGTCCTGTATGGTCTGGTTCGAGGTGATCAGTTTTCCGATGGGGCCTAAGATATATCCTGTCAGCGAATAGAACAGCATGAGCGCCCCCGGCGTTATTTCCTGATTGACGACAAAGAGGCTCCCCGCCCACAGTACGGCGATGGTTATGGCAGTTGAGACAAATTCGGTCCCTCCGTTTGCTATAATCGACCCGTAAATGCTTTTAAACGTGTTACGAATCAGGCTGACGAATCGAAGTTCGGTTTTCAGATTGGCAAACGGCTCGATACCGAACTGTTTGATGGTGGAAACGGAATTTAGGGATTCGACTAACTGCGATTCGAGTTCGGCGCCGCTCTCCATGATTTTACGCTGGTACTTTTTATTCATCCTGTTGAACAACATATAAATCAGCAGGAATAGCGGGGCGGAAACGAGCGTGATGACGGCTAATTTCCAGGAGAAAACAAACATCAGGCACAGGGTGAACAGCAGAATCATCAGGTTGACAACCAGATCAAGCGACACATTGTTGATAAACGCCCTTATTTTAACGGCGTCGTTCACGCGTGAGATGATCTCGCCGACGCGCATGTTGTCAAAAAACTGCTGCGGCAAAGTCAGCAGGTGCTTGTAATAACCCAGTATCAGCGATGCGTCAATGCGCTGGCCGGTCTTAAGGGCCAGGATACTTTTCATCGCCCCGATGAATGTCCGTATCAGCAAAATGATAATCATGATGATACCCATCAGATTCAGCAGGTTAATGTTCCTGTCCACCAGTACATGGTCGGTGATTTTTCCGACATAGACGGAAGTCGACAAACCGAAAATGCTGTAAATCAGCGCACCGAACAGCGCCTGTGCCATCACGCTTTTATGAGGCCTCAACAGTTCGATAAAACTGCGCAGGTTGCTCGTTTTTAGATTCCCGCGGCTAAACGTTTCCGCCGGCAGCATCAGTATCAGCACGCCTGTCCATTCGCTTTTAAATTCTTCATGCGTTCTTTTGTGCATTTTCCCGTCTGCCGGGTCCATCACCAGCACATATTTATCAGTCACCCCGTAGATGACGACAAAATGGTGCAGTACCTTTTTGACGATGACGTGCGCAATGGCAGGTTTGGGGATATCCTTCAGGCACTCGAAAGAACCCTTTACGCCTTTCGCATCAAGACCCAGTTTCTTTGCGGCTTCGATCATCCCCAGCACATTGGTGCCTTTTCTGTCGGTAAAGGCATACTGCCGGATGCGCGCAATCGGAAAATTCAATCCGTAATGCGCCGCGACAGAGGCTAATGACGCCGCGCCGCAATCGGTAATATCGTGCTGCTTTATTTTAACTCCTTTTTTCATAACGACGCCATGTTATTGTTTTCAGTAATATACTGCGACGGATTTATCCAGTCGTCCATTCTACGGTAGATCAGGTCGAACAGCGACCGGCGCGCTATCATAAAATGCGCGGAGACGGACATTCCTTTTTTCAGATTTCCCCTGATCCCTCTTTTGTGCATCAGAAAATCGCTGTCAATACTGCACTTCACCTGATAATAGGCCTTGCCGGTCGTATTGTCCGAAAAAAAATCGGACGAGATATCCGTCACTTTGCCCTCGATGGTACCCCATTCATTGTAGTTGAACGAACCTACCTGAATGGTGACGGGCATCCCTTTCCTTAAATAGCCGATGTTGCGCGGAGAGGCATAAATTTCGACAAACAGGGTGGAATCGGGACTGATGATGGCCAGCGGCGCACCGGCCTGGATATTGCTCCCCTTATAGATGCCGCGAAACTGTTCCAGCGTGCCGCTCACGGGGCTTGTCACGACGTATAAATCACGTTCTTTCTCCTCTAACTGCAAATTCGACAGCATCTCCTGATAGGAATTGGTATAGGTGTTCAGTTCGGTTTGCCACTTGCTGATGTTGTTGTCAACGAACGAAGCCAGTTGATTGTTTGCACTTGTAAATTCAAACCGGTACTGCTCAAATTCGACTTCCGATATGACCTGCTTGTCGAACAGCGACCTGTTGCGCTCATACTCTCTTGTTGCCTTACCGAGGCCTGTTTCATGCTCTTCTTTTTGTTTTTGAAAAAGCAGATGTTCCTGTCTGCGCGTGTCCGACTGAAAAACAGCGGGTTTTTCGCCCTTACTCAGGAACCGCAAGTCGTGGATGTGCTGTTGCAAGTCGCTGAGCCGGTTTTGGCGATACTGTATTTTGTAGTTCGAAGCGTTGGCGCGGAAGGTTATGATCGTATCACCCGTATTTACAGCGCTTCCTTCGCGGATATACACGGAGTCCACAAACTCGGTTACAGGCGACTTGATCTCCGTTTTTTCTGCCGCAGGGCGCACGATACCGGCATCCTGTACCGATACGTCTACATAAATAAACGGCAGCGACGCCATGGCGGCGACAACAGCTATCAGGACAACCCAGTAAATCTTTTGGGAGGTCGTAGGATGCTTCGCGATGTAAGCATCCATGCTGTTACTGATTAATTCGGATGGCAATAATGACATGGCTTTACTTATTCTTCGAAATACAAATCATTGAAATTGAGATCACTGTCAAGGATGAAATCGTCGTCGTTGATTTCGACTTCGACCTTGATTTTTTTGTTTTTACTTTCCCTGCATCCGTAAACATGCGCTGTGTTACCGGATGGCACGCTGTTAAATTCAATGCGTTCGCGGTCGAACCCCAGGTAGAATTTTGGCATGTATTCATAAACGTAGGAGGGTCGACTGCTGACGTAAGCAATGGGAGCTTTCATGACGTCTTTTAAGAAAGTGACCATCTCAAGTAAACCGCCGTGTGACATGTTCAAGCGTTGCGCCAGTTCATTGGGCGTTCCTGTTGCCGCCTGACGGATTAAGCCGTCCATGCGGTTCAATTTTTCTAAATCTACTAATCTTTCCATGATTTTTAAAGGTTTAATTGTCAATAATTTTGAGGATTTTCTTCCCATCAACCACAATCCATTCATAAGTTACTCCTCCGTCGATGGTTTTTAACTCTTCCTGATTTAACTCTCTCATTCCAGTTTCCTGATTTTTCGTTGCTTTGTCCATATTTTTAACATTTAATTGGTTTACGGCGGCAAAGGTAAACAGGTTATAATTACCGGCGGGTTAAGGTTACGTTATCTTTACGTTAATGCTACGTTAAAGTTTTTTTGGCTCTAATAAGGTGTTTTGAGGGTTTACTGCATTTTTTTTTGCAAAAATTTGGAAGTTGCTTTTTAATACGTATATTTGTTGCGGTTTTATTCGCAATAAATGAGGTATGAAGGCTAAATATTTTATTTTATTTTCAATAATCGCAATATTATCCCTGCTTGCATTTCAGGCGATGATACTGTTTGATGCTTACCGGTTGAGAAAAGAAAGTATGGAAAAGGATGTGAAGGTTTTATTTCGTACATCCATTGAAAAAGAAGTGTCAATCAGGCGCGATGAAAATGAAACGATTAAGAATGCCAGTCTTATTCATGCAAATAGAGAATTTCTCAAAAATGACACTGTTTACTCTAATGCTCAGTATGTTAGCGAAGAGCGTAAACTTAATGATAGCGAAATTATTGAAGCCGGCATCTTCCAACTGTTGTTACATGATTTAGGCCACCCCTTCAACATTCAAACCCTTGACAGTATTGTCGGAAGCGAACTCCGAAGTCTTGGACAATACAATACCTATTCCTTAATTTACCGCGATTCGCTGGGTACAATCATCGAACAAACGGATGAATTAACTTCAAAGAAAATGAACAAGGCATTTACAACAGATGCGCTGCTTATTGTTGAGGGAAGGAGGGTTCAGGCGTATGTTGTCATTTCCCCTCCTGCCGTGTATAAGTCCATGTTAGGTCTGTTAATTTCTTCTTTCCTTATTATGGCTTTTTTGTTTTATTACCTTATATATCAGACAAAAACCATTTTTACGCAGAAAAAGTTGGATGCGCTCAAGAGTGATTTTATTCATTCCTTTATTCACAACATCAAGTCTCCGCTGGGAACAATCAAAACCGTACTGGTGAAATTCATAAAAAGCGAATTGGACAACCGGCCTGAGATGAAAGAAAAATTCGGGAAAACGGCGATGACACAAATTGACAATCTGATTTTACAGGCAGAAAAGATACTTACAATTGCCAAATTTGAAAAAGGACTGTCGGTCGTTAACCGCACGAAAACGGATGTGCATGTATTAATAGCAGAACTAAAGGAAAAGTTTTCCGTTTCAGGCGCCAAGCAAATATTGATTCGGACGTCTGTTTCAATTGATGGCGACTGGGAGGTCTATCTTGACCGGTCATTAATGAGGGAAGCGCTGAGTAATCTGATTGATAATGCTATCAAGTATTCGGGCAATCCGGTCGAGATAACCGTCGACTGTCATACTATTGGAACCACTCTGCAATTTCGGGTAATCGACAACGGCTACGGAATATCGGAAAAAGACCAGCTTCATATTTATGAAAAATTTGAACGTGGCGCCGCCGTCAAAAGGAAAGAAGCCTTGGGATTCGGATTGGGACTGAGTTACGTAAGGCTTGTTGCCGAAGCGCATGGAGGTATTATTGCGCTTTTCAGCCAGCTGGGAGAAGGTAGTGAATTTTCGATCTCTATACCTTTTCAGCAGGAACAATGACGTTTACATAAAACCTTATAATTATTATATGATGGAAATAATAAAATTGTTACTTGTAGAAGACGATGACGCTTTTCGCAGTATCATCAAAGACTGCCTCGAACTGACGGGCAGCTACAAGATTGTTGAAGCTCCAAACGGGCTGGAAGGGTTTAATGCTTTTAAACAAAATTCTTTTGATATGATTGTTACCGACCTTGATATGCCCACATTTACCGGACTTGAAATGGTCGCTTCCATCCGCAAAGTAGATACGAATATCCCCATACTGGTTGCCAGTGGGCTGACAAATCCAATGACTATCCACGACGCCTTTCATACAGGTATTGACAATTATATCAAAAAACCTTATACATCGGAAGAACTGGACTGCCATATAAAAGCGCTTCTAAAGCGGACAAACAGCAACAATCGTGACTTGACGGAAGAAACAAAAAATTTCACGATAGGTTCATATGTATTCGACGTCGAAAACCGTTCCCTTAAACACGAAAATAATACCGTCTCCCTCTCAAAGCGCGAGACGCAGCTATTGTACATGCTATTCAAAAGTAAAGGCAAACTGGTTCTTCGTAAAGATATTCTAATGAAATTCTGGGGTTCGGAAGATGACCCGTTCCACGCACGCAGCTTAGATGTGTTTGTCGCCAGACTGCGTAAATTTCTTCAGGACGACACTTCGGTAAACATCGTCACCATACGCGGCGATGGACTGAAACTCGTTTGCTGATTTATTTAAAAAACGTTAACAATGAACCTTTGCTATGCAATTGCACAAGGATTTGTTGATTTTTTTTACCGAAATTTTTGTGTTTATCGAAATTATTGTATTTTTGCCGTACAATAGATGAGATGAACCGAGTCAAGAGAATAAAAGTACATAGCGAAGGAACAGGATTCCTGCTGACGGTATTTGCGATATTTTTTATCGTGAATGTAGTTCTGTTCTGTTTGAAAGGAAATAAAATCCTGATTTATTGCGTATTTTCAGTATCCGTCTTTACCTACCTCATCCTTTATAATTTCTTTCGCTGTCCGCCCAGACGCTTTCCTGACGATTCCGAAGGCCTTGTCATTGCGCCAGCCGACGGTAAGATAGTCGCCATCGAAGAGGTAATGGAAAACGAATATTTTCAAGATCGGCGAATACAAATATCCATCTTCATGTCGCTTTTCAATGTTCATGCCAACTGGTTTCCAGTAAACGGCACGGTTGAACATGTTTCGCACCGGAAAGGACGTTTCCAGTCGGCTTTCCTTCCGAAAAGCAGTACGGAAAACGAACGCTCTACAATTGTTATCAAAACACACAGCGGTATCATGGTGCTAACACGCCAGATAGCCGGCGCGATGGCGCGAAGGATTGTGACCTATGCCAAAGAACACGACTTGTGCGATGTCGACGAACAGATGGGATTCATCAAATTCGGTTCGCGGGTCGACACCTTCCTTCCTATCGGCTCAGAAATTCTGATTTCCCTGAAACAGAACGTCACTGGCAACCAAACACCCCTTGCCCGATTAACTAATGATTTACAGGGTTTTTCCGACATTCAAGAAGATCAGGGGTATCAAGTTCAGGGTAATCAGGGGCATCAGGGTAATTGGGTTAGTTCCCTTTTTCAGGAATGAAAGGTATGACGCGACATATTCCGAATCTACTTACCTGCATTAGCCTCACATGCGGGTTTTATGCTGCCATATTAGGACTTTCAGGTTATTTTTTCAGTGCTATGTGCGCCCTGATTTTAGCCGCCATTTTCGATTTTTCCGATGGACTGGCTGCTCGTTTGTTGAAAGCCGGTTCTGTATTGGGTAAAGAATTGGACTCGCTGTCCGACATAGTTAGTTTCGGTGTGGCGCCCGGTATGATGGTGTTCAGGTTCCTTGCAAGCTTACTACACAGCTTGTCATGGAATGAATCTATCGTAAGTCAAAGCATCTTGCTTACAGTTGTTGCCATCCCCGTTTTCTCAGCGATCCGTTTAGCCAAGTTTAACATTGACGACCGCCAGAAAACAACCTTTATCGGCCTCCCTGTGCCGGCACACGCCATTTTTTGGTCATCTCTCATCGTTGTCCTTTCTTCCGATGTCCATGCAAGTTTTTGCCTACTCCCCCAGGCGGCCATGCTGTTGGCATCTTTCAATCCTGAAATAATTATTTTCGCCCTCTCGCTGTTATCCATAGTAACCTCGCTCCTGCTGATATCGCGCATCCCCATGTTTTCCTTAAAACTTTCATCACTTTCCTGGAAAGCCAATCAAATGCACTATATTCTGCTCGTTTCCGCTCTCTTATTATTCATCATTTTCGGCATTCTCGGTATCACCCTCTCTATCCTGCTCTACTTTTTCCTATCCCTGTCAGGTTTTTCCGGAAAAGATCACCGGTCGAAACCTATTCGGGATACATAACTAATTCGATTAGGTTACCCTGTTCTAACAATTGTTTTGCGAAATTTTGGATGTCTTCCTTTGTTAGATCGCTTAAAATTTGAATATAATCGGTATGCGAATCATAACCCCGATCATAATAGGCAGATATGATCCCTAACCAATAATCGTTTTGTTGTTGGAGTTCGAAGTTTTTTCGGATAATGCTTGAAATACTCTTGACGATGTTTTCATTCGAAGGACCCTCGGCTGCAATCCGGTTAACTTCTGTTTTGACAATATCTATCATTTCGTTATACCTTTCAGGATTGGTATCAAAATTAATCTGGTGCGATGTTCTGCCGAGCGGGAAGTCATATAAATCAATTTGATTGGCTACATAATAGGATGCTCCTTCGTTTTCCCTTATTGTTTCATCGAAAACCAAATCGAAAATGCCATTCAATACTTGTGCGAGAATCAGGTTTTTCAAAGTATAGGGCATTTTACCGGTATACATCAGATGAATAGTCGCTTTGGGCGTTTCTAATTGTTTGGTATAGTGTTTTTTAATCACTCCCGACTGAAATGGGGTCATTTGATTTTCGTCGGGTTCATTTTTTCTGTTTAAAGCAGGCAGCGATGCTAAATATTGTTCAATCAGTGGTTTTATGGTATCTATTGCGATATTACCTACAAATGTAAACGTGAAATTAGCTGCATCTGCAAACCGTTCCTTAGACATTTCCATCATCCGGTAATAATCCATTTTTTCAAATTCTGTTGTTTTCAAATTCATATTTCGTACATTGTTATTATACAAAATTGATTTTAATGAATCTGTAAACGTATAGTCTGGGTTTAAGTTCAAATTATTCAGTTGTGCAATCACACGTTCTCTAAAGGCGTCATAGGCATCATGATCAGTTCGTATTTCTGTAAAAATCAGGTAAATAATTTCGAACAACGATTTTAAATCCGATGGTGAAGCCGAGCCTGTAATGACCTCGGACGAAGGCGTTAGCCCCATATTGAATTTAATATTTTTACCTGCCAGCGCCTTATTTAAGTTGGTCACGCTAAAATCTCCTAAGCCGCCTAAAGGGATTACATCGTTTAGTAATTTCAGATTCCAGATGTCTTTTTCATCCTTGAAGGTGGTTTGTCCGCCCGAACGACATGCTGTCATTAATATTTCATCTTTCTTGAAATCGGTTTGTTTGATGATTACCTGTGCTCCGTTACTCAATTTGAGGACATAGTTATCAAATAAATTATCCTTATTGACCGACACAATACTTCCCTTTTTTGGCAGGACGGGTACTAATATTTTGCTGATCGTCTCTTCTTCGTTTTCCTCTATTATTTGATTTTCCGCGACAAGAAGCATGGATAACAGTTCCTTTTCCGACGGGTAAACCATACCTTCGATATCCGGTCCTACGAGGCTGATCACCATATTTTTATAGTTTTCACTTTCGCTGAAGATATTTCGAATTTGCGTATTGATAGCCTCTACGGGTATAATCTGCGCTATATCCTTAATTATTTCGTATTCAATTTCAATGCCTGGAATGTAATCGCCATTTGTGAAGTGTCCAATATACTCCTGTGCAAACGTTTCATTTTGCTGGTTTTCGCGTTCGAGATAGGCATTCTCATACATTTTTAAAACATTGTCTTTTGCGCGTTCAAATTCGGCTTCGGTAAATCCGAACTTTTTGACTTTTTCATTTTCAAGTATCAACGCATTCATAGCTCTTTGCAATTCGTTGGGTTTTGCGACAGCTATCGATGTCCATGCGCCTTTTGTTTTAGAAACAAAAAAATCGCCGTCGGATGCGTAGGCAGCTATAAATGGGGGGTCGGGCTTCTGGAGTATTTCCGAGAACCTTTCGCTCATGATATTGTCAATGAGTTGCTGTGTATAGTTGGTAAACAAATCGGCGATTGTACCTTTTAAATTGAACGGTATTTTTTCATGTTTGTAATAGATATATAAGATGGTATTGGTCATCTCTTTGTCTTTCGCGACGGAGACGAGCGGAACGGAATTATCCGGAACAAGATAAAGTTCTTTTGGTTCCGGATTAAGCGCTTTGGGAATATCCGAAAATGTCTTTTTTATTTTTTCTTCTACCTGATCGACGTCAATGTCGCCGATGATAATGAGCGCCTGCAGATCGGGGCGGTACCATTTGTTATAATAATTGACCAGGGCGTTTCTTTGGAAATTTTCAATGATGCCCAATATTCCAATCGGCAATCGTTTGCCGTATTTGCTTTGTGGATACATTTGGGGTAGCTGCTGTTCCCACAAACGCATTTGAGCTGTTCTTCGTGTGCGCCACTCTTCGCGAATCACATCCCTTTCCTTTTCAATGGCCTCATCTTCCAAAAGTAGGAACGACGACCAGTCATGCAGTATTAGCAGGCACGAATCGATAATGTTTTCTCGCGTAACTGGTACGTTCATAAGCATATAAACGGTTTCATCAAAACCGGTTCCTGCATTCAGGTTCTCTCCAAAACGCATGCCAAGACTTTCGGTATAGTCCTGTATACCTTTTTTTGAAGGAAAATTGACCGAACCGTTAAAGGCCATATGTTCAAGGAAATGTGCCAATCCTCTTTGGTCGTCGTCTTCCTGCATTGAACCTACATTATGTACGATATAAAATTCGGCGCGTTCTTTTGGCATCTCATTGTGGCGTAAATAATAAGTCATACCGTTATCCAATTGTCCGTACCTAATTTTCGGATCGATGATTAACCGCTGCGCCTGTCCGTTTGGGGCGTTCTGCTGTGCCTGCGCTGAGATAGTATATCCTAAAATGCATAATGAGAGAAAGAACGCATTTCTGGTCGTATTAAATCTTTTCATAGTTGAAAATCTGATAATTAATTTTTTTTTTTTAAAACGGCAAAAGTACATGAATATTATATGAATTGAACTTTATAACTTTTTTTAGAAATTTTTATCTGTTTTTGTGTTATGCGGAAATTTTCATCTACCTTTGCACTTTGTTTTTTTATCAAAAATCTTTATCTTGATATGCGTTTGTTTACCTTACTTTTTCCAATTCTCTTATCGGTTTACTTTGACAGCGTCTTTTCTCAACCTTCTATCAAACGATTTTTAAGCCCTTCCTATATGAAAAGCGCATCGGTCTCAATCATGGTAAAGGATATTTTAAGTGATTCGACAGTATGTAGTTATGATGCGGAAAGGGAGGTTATTCCTGCATCCGTAATGAAAATTGTTACAACCGCTTCGGCGCTCGAAATGCTTGGCGATCAATTCCAGTATACAACGACTCTCCTGTATGATGGCGTCATTAACGGCAACAATCTTGAAGGAAACATTTATATTCGCGGCAGCGGCGACCCAACGCTTGGCTCTTCAGAAACAGGCGCCGACCGTGACAAGATAATGCGCCAATGGGCCAACGCAATAAAAAATGCAGGTGTACAAACTGTTACAGGTTCGGTGATAAGCGATGAACGTATTTTCGATACGGAGGGTATTTCCATGAAGATGATGCGCGAAGATATGGGAAGTTATTATGGTCAGGGAAGTTATGGTATCAATATTTTTGATAACCGTTATACGCTGTTTTTACGAACCAATGAAGCTAACACTCAGCCTGAAATCATTAAAACCGTACCTGAAATCCCTTTCTTGTTTTTTAATAATTACCTGACTGTCAATAACGCTAACAGAGATAGTATGTATATTATCGGCGCACCTTTTTCGAATGAACGTTATCTATATGGTACCGTTCCTGCCAATCGAATCGATTATCAACAAAAAGGCGACATCCCTGATCCGGCTTTGTTTTTGGCGCAATACTTTACGGCATTTTTAGAAAAAGAATCTGTAAATGTAGCAGGCGAACCTTCTTGTTACCGCCTTCTCTACCAAAGTAATAACGTTATTAATTCTGATTATAAGTCTTTTACTTCCACCTATTCCGTTCCCTTAAAGGAATTGGCGCGTATAACCAACCATGTAAGTCATAACCTTTATGCCGACGCTCTTTTGAAAACCATGGGATTAAATGCTATCAGCGCTGAAAAACTTTCTTCTTTTGAAAAAGGAGTTCACCTGATAAAAAAAAGTTGGGATGAAAAAGGGCTGGATACCTCATCGTTATGGATGTACGACGGTTGCGGATTAGCAACTACCGATAAGGTAACTGCAACTTTCCTGTGTGATTTATTATCGTATATGTATACACAATCGTCCGTTTCTAAATCATTTTTTGAATCCCTGCCGCGTGCAGGTATGGAAGGTACTGTTGCTAATTTTCTCAGGGGTAGCCGGTTACAAGGTAAAGCGCGACTAAAAAGCGGTAGTATGAGTCGGGTTAGAAGTTATGCCGGGTATGTAATAAAAGAGGATAAGCCCTATGCAGTTGCCATTCTTGTCAATAATTTTTCATGTACGCAAACGCAAATCCGTATGGACATGGAACGATTACTATTGTCTTTATTTTAAAGTGCAAACAATACATCCAAAAAAAATTTTTCTACCTGAATTTTTTTTTTACCTTTGCGAAAAAATTTTTCATGAGCATTGAGATTAGAGAAGTAAAAACGAAAAAAGAACTCCTACATTTCGTCAAATTCAATTTAGAACTATATAAGGGCAGTCCTTATCATGTTCCTAACTTGATATTAGATGAAGTAATGACTTTGTCGAAAGATAAGAATCCGGCTTTCGAGGTTTGCGAAGCGATTTACTTCCTTGCTTACAAAAACGGAAAAATTGCAGGTCGGATTGCCGGAATTCTTGTGCATGAGAGCAACAGGATTTGGAACCAAAACTATGCAAGATTCGGCTTTGTTGACTTTATTGATGATAACACAGTTGTTGATGCACTTTTTGACGCCGTTGTTCGTTGGGCAAAAAAAAGGGGAATGACGGCGTTGCATGGCCCTATGGGTTTTACTGATATGGATCATGAAGCGATGTTAATTGAAGGATTCGACCTCCCCGGAACGATGGCTACAATTTATAATTACCCTTATTATCCTCGACAGTTGGAACGTCTCGGCTTTGTTGCTGATTCCGAATGGAAAGAATACAAGATTTATATTCCTGACCATATCCCCGAAAAACACCTGCGTATCGGCGAAATCGCCATGCATAAATATGGACTTAAGGTGATAAAATTCAAGAAACGCAAAGAAGTATGGCCTTATGCCTATAAGATTTTTAATGTATTAAATAAGGCTTATGCTCCTTTATACGGTTTTACTCCACTTTCTGAAAAGCAAATTGCTTATTATGTTAAAATGTACATCCCGTTATTGCAACTTAACTTTATAACGATCATTGTGCGCAAAGCCGATGACGAAGTTGTAGGTTTCGGCATTACATTGCCGAGTCTTACCCGTGCGATGCAAAAAGCAAAAGGGTCTTTGTTTCCTTTTGGTTTTATCCATCTGCTTAAAGCATTGCGCGGTAAACCGAAAATCATCGATCTGTACCTTACTGCGGTATTGCCCGAATATCAAAATAAAGGAGTTAACGCACTGTTATTTAATGATTTAATCCCAGAATATAACCGTGTTGGCGTTATATATGCCGAAAGCAATCCTGAATTGGTTACCAATTATGCCGTTCAGGCGCAATGGCAATATTTTAATAAAGAACACCATAAAACAAGAAGAGTGTACATTAAGCAAATTTAAAAAAATGGTTGATTTAGTTACAAATATGAAGGAGAATGAAGTTTCTTACGAAGATAAAGACGTTATCTCGCTCGAATGGAATGTGCATATTCGCAAGCGTCCTGGCATGTATATCGGAAAACTTGGTGATGGTTCTTTTGCCGACGACGGTATTTATGTACTATTAAAAGAAGTACTCGACAATTCCATTGACGAACACATGATGGGCTTTGGCAAAACGATCTCTATCAAAATTAAGGACGGCGTTGTTTCTATTCGCGATTACGGTAGAGGCGTTCCCCTGTCGAAAGTGAAGGATGTTTCAAGCAAAATGAATACTGGCGCTAAATACGATAGCCGTGCCTTCAAAAAATCCGTAGGTCTTAATGGGGTCGGAATCAAGGCTGTAAATGCTCTCAGTAGTTATTTTTTGATTGAATGTACTCGCGAAAAAGAATCCAAAAAAGTAGAATATGAGAAAGCTGCAATCATTAACGATCCTGAGATTACTCCTTCAAAAGAGCGCAATGGTACGCTTGTTACTTTTATTCCCGATAGCGAGATTTTTCCAAATTACGAATACAAGGACGAGTTTGTTGAAAACCTGATAAAAAATTATGTATTCCTTAACACCGGACTTACCATCAATTATAACGGTACTAATTATCATTCCGACAACGGTTTGGTTGACCTGCTGAATGAAAACATGACTTCCGACCCACTTTATCCCATGATTCGCCTGAAAGGAGACGATATAGAGGTTGTTATAACCCATAGTAATCAATACGGCGAAGAATACTATTCATTTGTTAACGGCCAGCATACAACGCAGGGAGGAACACACTTGTCATCATTTCGCGAATCGTTAAGTCGAACCATAAAAGAATTTTTTAACAAGAATTTCGAATACACCGATATTCGTTCCGGCATAACGGCGGCAATCAGTATCAAAGTAGAAGAACCTGTTTTCGAAAGTCAGACAAAAATTAAATTAGGATCGAAGGATGTTGGTCCGAAAGGTCCTTCAATCTCAAAGTTCATCAGCGATTTTGTCAAGAAGGAATTAGATAATTATCTGCATAAATATCCCGAAACTGCTGATACGTTGATAAAGAAAATCATTGAATCCGAAAAAGAACGTAAAGAGATTGCCGGTGTAACAAAAATTGCGCGCGAACGCGCCAAAAAATCCAATATTAACAACAAAAAATTGCGCGACTGCCGGATACACCTCAACGATTTTAAAAACAATGACAAGGAAAAATCGTGCATCTTTATTACAGAAGGCGATTCAGCCAGCGGTTCTATCACGAAAAGCCGCGATCCTAACCTGCAGGCTGTTTTCAGTTTACGCGGTAAACCTTTGAATTGTTTCGGCCTTTCCAAAAAATGCGTCTATGAAAACGAAGAATTTAATCTTTTACAGGCCGCCTTAAATATTGAAGACGGACTCGAAGGACTGCGCTATAACAAGGTGATCATTGCTACCGACGCCGACGATGACGGTATGCACATCCGTTTGCTTTTACTAACCTTCTTTCTTCAGTTTTTTCCTGACCTCATCCGTAAAAATCATGTTTACATCCTGCAAACCCCTTTGTTTCGCGTCCGTAATAAACAGAAAACTTTTTATTGTTACTCGGAAGATGAAAAGTTTTCCGCAATGAAGAAATTAGGTAAGAATCCTGAAATTACCCGTTTTAAAGGGCTTGGCGAAATATCACCGGACGAATTTAAACATTTTATCGGCGCTGCTATGCGTCTTGACCCTGTAAAAATGAAAAAAGACCATTTCATAAAGGAAATTTTGGAGTTTTATATGGGAAAAAATACATTAGACCGTCAGAATTTTATCATCGATAATCTTGTGATAGAAGAAGATTTTTCTGATAATTAACTATTTTGGAAAGAAAAAAAATAATTTACCTATAAATATGAAAAAAACGGCATTATTCGCAGGTACTTTCGACCCGTTTACAATTGGCCACGATGCGATTGTAAAACGATCGTTAGCCATAACCGATAAATTAATTATTGCTATCGGACACAATGCTGAAAAGAAAAGATTTTTCCCGGTTGAAGAAAGTATGGCCGCCATTCGTCAATTATATAGGAAGACACCTGTCATTCATGTTACCTCTTATAACACGCTTACTGTTGATTTTGCTAAACAAATGAAAGTAGATTTTTTAATCAGAGGCGTCAGAAACCCGAATGATTTCGAATTTGAAAAAACGATGGCCGACTTCAACCGCAATTTTTCGGGAATTGATACTTTTTTTCTTTTTTCCGAGCCTGCATATGCATATATCAGTTCTAATCTTGTCCGTGAATTACTCATACACAAAAAAGATATTTCAAACTTAATACCAAATATAAAATGAAAAGATTTATTTACTCATTCATCCTGTTCATTACCTCTCTTAGTTTAACAAATGCCCAACGGCGGCAACCCATCGATCCGAATGATGAAAATGCCATTAATTTCAATAAATTGTTCATGGCTTTTTCTTATATCAATAATCTGTATGTTGATGAAATGAAAGGCGCAAAGATTGTAGAAGATGCCATTAAAGGCATTCTCGAAAACCTGGATCCTCACTCCATCTACACAAATTCTGAGGAAACTCGAAAGATGAACGAACAGTTAGAAGCCAATTTTGACGGGATTGGCATACAATTCAATATGTTGAACGACACACTCTATATCATACAGGTTATTTCAGGCGGCCCTTCCGAAAAAGTGGGACTTCTGGCTGGCGATAAAATAATTCGCGTTGATTCCTCTTTGATTGCCGGTGTTAATATGGTTAGTTCGGATATTATGAAATTGATACGCGGTAAAAAAGGAACGGAAGTAGGCATTCAGGTAAAACGTTTATCTTCTGAAAATTTACTTGATTTTCGCATCATTCGCGACCGTATTCCTGTTTACAGCATAGATGCTGCCTATATGGCCGATCCCCAAACAGGATATATCCGACTGAGCCGTTTTTCGGCTACCTCATTAGAAGAGTTTCAACAATCGTTGTCTGAATTAAGACAACAAGGGATGCAAAATCTAATACTTGACTTGCAGGAAAATGGAGGCGGCTACCTGCACATCGCTTATGCTTTGGCGGATCAGTTTTTTGATGCTGGCAAACTAATCGTTTACTCGCAAGGCAACAGATTTCCACGTTCCGATGCCATATCGACAGAACGAGGTATTTTTAAAGAAGGAAAATTAGTAATCCTTGTCAACGAATCGTCGGCTTCAGCCAGTGAAATTGTAGCAGGCGCTATTCAGGATTGGGACAGAGGAGTTATAGTGGGACGCCGTTCGTTCGGAAAGGGGCTTGTTCAGCGCTCTATTGACTTGCCCGACAGTTCAATGATCCGCCTGACGATTGCTCGATATTATACGCCATCCGGTCGTAATATTCAAAGTCCCTATGAGAATGGAAATGCAAAATCATACAGAGATGATTTTTTAATTCGTTTTGATAATGAAGAACACCTCAACGCCGACAATATTCATTTTACAGATTCGCTCAAATTCAGTACGCTTGCTTCTAATCGTACGGTGTATGGAGGCGGAGGAATTATGCCTGACGTATTTGTTCCATATGATTCTATGTATGTATCGAATTACCATACGCGACTTATCCGATATGGATTGATGAGTCGTATGTCCATGACATACCTCGATAATAACCGTAAGGAATTGAATAAACAATATCCCAATTTCAAGTTATTTAAAGAAAATTTTTTGATCAACGAAGCCATTCTGCAGGAACTGATAGCTATGGCCGAAGAAGAAAAGATAGCATTTGAAGAAGAAGAGTTTAATAAGTCAAAGGAATTGATATCCACTCAGTTGAAAGCGCTTATTGCACGTGATATGTTTGAAGTGAGCGAATATTTTGAAATCATCAACGAAAAGAACCACAGTTACCTGAAAGCATTACAGGTAATCAGCGACGATGAACAGTATGCGAAAATATTAAGCGGAGAACTGACTTTTCAACAACCCTAATATTATCTTATATTTTAAAATAAAAGAACTTTAAATATACTGATGATTATAGGCTGTTGAAACAATTGAAAAGATTATGTTAAAAAATTTGGAAGATAAGTTATCAACTTTAGAATTTTTTTTTATTTCCGTTATCAACTCTTGTTATTATAATAAAAATTCATATTATCAATAAGATGGATTTTGTTTTCAACAACCGGTTGAAAAGTGTAGGGATGAAATTATTTAATTATTTTCGTAAATGGTTTCGGTAAAAAGAAGGTTTGAAAAAATAAAGACAAACAGATGCTTTTTCATTTGAATGTGACAGATTTTTTTTTCATTATTAAAAGTAATTGAAAAGAAAAATATTTCTTTATTTTTTTATCAACAGCGAATGAAAAAGAAATGAAAAGGAAAATATTACATTTTTGGTTGCAGGACGATGAACGGAACTAACATTTCTTCGAGCGATATTCCGCCATGCTGAAAAGTGTTTCTGTAATAGGAAACATAATAATTATAATCATTCGGATAAGCGAAAAATGATTCATTTAAAGCAAAAACAAACTTTGAACTTAAATTGGGAGCAGGCAATCCGGCCTTTTCAGGATCTTTGATTTCGTATACCTCTTTGTAATTGTAATCAAGGTTCTTACCTACTTTATACCGGAGGTTCGTATTGGTATTTTTATCGCCAATTATTTTAACGGGACTGTTTACACGAATGGTACCATGATCGGTTGTCAGAATTATTTTAACTCCTTTTTCAGCAATTTTTTTTATCAGTTCAAGTGTGGTAGAATGTTGAAACCATGAACGCGTAAGACTTCTGTAGGCAGCTTCGTTTTGCGCCAACTCACGAATCATGATGCTCTCTGTTCTTGCATGAGAAAGCATATCTATAAAATTCAGAACAATTACGTTTAACTGGTTTTTTGTAAGATCTGTCACAGCGTGAATCAATTTTTCTCCATACCGCGAATCGAATATCTTATGATAGGAATAAGTATACTTTTTACGGAAACGTTCAATTAAAGTTCTAATAAGCGGTTCTTCATTGATATTTTTACCTTCTTCACTTTCTTCGTCTATCCATAGATCAGGAAAATTTTTTTCTATTTGCAAAGGCATTAATCCCGAAAAAATAGCATTTCTGGCATATTGCGTTGCTGTAGGAAGAATAGTGTAATAAAGTGTCTCGTCGCAAATGAAAAAATCGCTCAGGAGGCTTTTTACAGCGTACCACTGGTCAAGACGAAAATTATCAATGAGGATAAAGAAAATTTTTTCTCCGCCGTCAAGTAAGGGAAAAACTTTTAATTTAAAAAGGTCAGGACTCATTAATGGCCGTTCTTCTGGTTTTTGTATCCATGTCAAGTAGTTTTTCTTTACAAATTTTCCAAAAGCGTAGTTGGCTTCCTTCTTTTGCAGTCGAAGTAAATCCTGCATCTCTGCCTGTCCGTCCTGAAGCGTTAGTTCCCAATAAATAATTTTTCTGTAAATATCCATCCAGTCGTCCGTTGAGTTGGCTTCATTGATTTGAATGCTTATCCGGTTGAATTCATGCCGATAATTGGTTGTTGAAGTCTCTGTAATGATATCGCTTTTATGGACATTTTTTTTGATGGAAAGCAACAACTGATTTGGATTTACCGGTTTGATAAGGTAATCAGCAATTTTATTGCCGATAGCCTGATTCATAATACTTTCTTCCTCGCTCTTAGTTACCATGACCACAGGTACGTCAGGACTGATTTGATTGATGCTCGTCAATGTTTCAAGACCGCTTAGTCCTGGCATGTTTTCATCCAAAAAAATAATGTCGAACGATTGTTCCCTGCAACTGTCTATCGCATCCTGACCGCTTATCACGGGGAAAACCTCATATCCCTTTTCTTCCAAAAAGAGGATATGAGGTTTTAACAAGTCAATCTCGTCGTCAGCCCAAAGTATTTTTTCTTTCCTCATACGCTTAAATCATGTAAAACTACATCATCAAAACGTTTGCTTATATGATTTTATTGTAGCGACAATTGATTTTTTGGATTTATTTCTATTTCTGAGAATCTTGCGAAATCTTTTGGATGTCTTCAATCGTGAAGTTACCCAACAATTGAATAGCTACAAAATCGTCTTCATCGTTAACAAGCATAATCAACTCATTGATGAGGTTGCCGCTTTTGCGGATGTTGAAAGTAACGTTTGACTTATCGCTTTTCACGCGCATCAGTTCTTCGTAATGATTGTTTTTCTCAATCAGCGACTTAAATTCGGCGCTCATTTTTTGCTTTACAGCGCTTTTTTCGGAAGTGATGATCAGCAGGGATTCAATTTTTGGAAGGACGTTTTTCAGGTCAACGTTGCCTGTTTTGATATTACCCGGTATCAAATTGAACATGTTCTTTGAAATGCTTACGATGGTCACATTGTCTTCGTTCTCATACTTGTCGAACAGACTTTTGAATGTGTTGTTCTGCGCATAGTTCAAACTGCTGCACAGCAAGCCAATTGCTAATAATAAATACTTGATTTTCATATTTTTTAATTTTATTCGTTTAACTTTTAAATTCCATTTAATATTTCATTTGTTTTTTTTACGCTTTCTTTTACTTTTTCCAATGGCAATAAGCCTTGATTTAACTTTGTGGAAACAAACAGTAACGCCTTTTCTGCCGCTTGGGCTGCTTCTTCCGGATTCGTACAGGTATCGGCAATGAAATCCTGACTTGAAGTTTTACCCTGGTTGAAAAATAGTCCGATACAAAGGAAAATAACCGCTGCTGCGCTTAATATGCTTATATACAGTTTTCTGATTTTTGAGTTGGATGGTTGATTCGATGATTCCGTCATGTGTTTGTCTATCGATATTTCCAACCTTGCAGAGAAGCCTTCCGGAAGTGAAATACGGGCAGGATCGTATAAAGCACGGAACAAATCGCGGTCGGTATGCCATTTTTCGCTTACCGGTTCGCCGTCAAAAAATGATGCCAATTCATTTTCTTCTTCCGCTGTCGTATCGCCATTGTAAAAAGCGGCGAGCCATTGTTCAATTTTTTCTTCTTCAATCATTGTAAGTATGTTTTAAAATTCATTCTCAATGTATTTCTTGCGCGAGAGAGTAAAACCCTCACATTTTCGGAACTCTCGCCTGTGATCCGTTGAATTTCTTCCGGCGAACAATCTGAAAAGACACGTAAGTCAAGCATCCTTTGCTGTTTTTCGGGCAAACGGAGAATAAGTAATTTAACTATTTCGATTGTCTCTCTATTAACCAAATCGGTTTCGACATTTGACTCAGAATCTGGCAAATCATAGTCATCAATCACATAGTTGTTTCGCGCTGTCTTCAGAGAACTTAGAAAATCGAGGCATAAATGTTTTACAAGCGTTACACAGTAGGCTTCCGGCTTTTGTATATCAACAAGTTTTCTGCGGTCGTCCCATAGTTTGCAATAAGCGTCCTGAAGGATGTCTTCTGCGTCTTCCGTATTATTTAGTATGGCATAGGCCACGCGGTATAACTTGGGATGCAGTGCATAATATACTTGTTTGAAAGACGCGGCAGTCATCAGATAGGTCGTTATTTGTTGCTGTTTACAACATCCTGCAAATCGTCCGGTTTAATTTTACCTTTTATCCTTACGAAAGCAGGGTCTTTGCCGCCTGTAACGACTACGATTTCATTGATAAAGTTATCTTTGATCTTCACAAGTACTTTGGTGTTTTCCCCGTCTTGCATTGTAGAGACCAGTGTATCATAAGCGCTGTCTTTCAGGCTTTTAATAGCGGCGTTCAATTTGTCTTTTACCTGACTGTCACATTCATCAAACGAATAAACTTCGACGCCTGTAACGCCTCTCGTGTCGGTAAATGCACGTGCGAATGTCATGATCAAACCGCCAATTCTTATGTGCGTGATATTTTTCTCTTTCGAAAAATTGGCAAATAAAGCATCTACCGTATAGGGTTGTTGCGTTTTGTTCAGTTCGGCGATGGCGCCGCTAAAACAGGGTTGGCACAGAATGGCCGTCAATACTGTAAAAAAAATAATCCTTTTCATAAATTTTACTATGTAATAAGTTAATAATTGTCTTTATGGTTGAAGCGCCCTTCTACGGGCTTTCATTCATAAGACGGATGAAGGCTATTATTTGTTACAAAAATTTTTGAAGCCGTTCAATAAGAGTCATTACTCCCTCCGAAGCGCCTTTATAAATAAATTCAATATCCTTCCGATAGGTATTTACAGGCTTGGGGTCAATCAGAAATATGGGTTGACCGTCTTTTACATAATGTAGTAACCCCGCCGCCGGATAGACATTCAGCGATGTCCCGATGACCGTAAAGATGTCCGCCGATTCTACAAAGGTGATTGCTTCATTTATTTTAGGTACCGCTTCGCCGAACCACACGATGAATGGTCGCAACTGTCCACCATCCGGCGCTTTATCACCTATATACAAGTCGGGTTGTTCAGGTGAAATATCGAATGGCTTGTCTTTGTTGTAAACCGAACACGATTTCATCAGTTCGCCGTGAAGGTGGATGACATGCGTACTGCCTGCACGTTCATGCAGATTATCCACATTTTGCGTGATAATATGCACTTCGAAATACTTTTCGAGCTTCGCAAGTCCTTTGTGTCCTTCATTCGGTTCTACTGTCAGGAGTTCGCGCCGTCTGTAATTATAAAAGTCCAAGACCAGCTGTGGATTAGCCGCGAAACCTTCTGGCGTAGCCACCTGTTCAACCGGATAATTGTTCCATAACCCGTTAGAGTCGCGAAAAGTTGAGATTCCACTTTCTGCACTCATGCCGGCGCCAGTAAGTATTACCAATCGTTTCATAGCATCTAATATTTTAAATTTGTAGTTGCGAAGATAACATTTTTCCATGAAAAAACCTGTTATTTGAAAAAAAAAGTTCAAAAAATATTACATTACAAATAAAACAGTTACCTTTGCGGCCTGATTAGCAAGGATGATAATCGAAAATTGAGATATTGTTTAACATAATTATAAAAATGAAATGAAAAAATTAAGTTTTTTAGCCATAGGGGCTATTGTAATGATTGGAGTTGCTATTGCATCATGCGATTCCGGTAAGTCGGTTAGTATAAAAAAGGATATTGATAGCGCAAGCTATATTCTTGGAGCGAGCTATGGATACGGTTTGAGACTAAATGTAAAACAGTTTCCGGGCGCTGAAACAAACCCTATTAATATGGATGCCTTGATTAAAGGTTTTGTGGATGCAGCAAAAGGCGATTCAATCTTCCTGGGAATGGATATGAACGAGGCTGGCGCTTTCGTAAACAGTTTTTTTCAAAATCTCCAAGCGATTGAAATGGAAGCAAGTAATGTGGAAGTTGATAACTTTTTAACGCAAAACGGAAAACAAAGCGGCGTCATTACAACGGAGAGCGGATTACAATATAAAGTAATTACTGAAGGTACAGGCCCAAGACCTTCAGCTGAAGATAAAGTAAAAGTACATTATATTCTATCCTATTTATCCGGAGAGGTAGTCCAAAATTCGGATGAATTTGGTGGAGCGGTAGATATTCAAGTAGGCGGAGTTATTCCCGGTTGGCAAGAGGGATTACAATTAATGCCGGTTGGTTCAAAATATATGTTTTGGATTCGTCAGGAATTGGCGTATGGCCCTCCTGGTTCAGGGCATCCGCAAGCAGGTAAATTTCTTGTGTTTGAAATAGAATTATTAGAAATTGTAAAGGAATAAAACTAATAGTGTTGATAATTGAGAATTGAAAATTGGGAACTGAGCATTTTTGCAGTTCTCAATTTTTTTTTTATTATTTGGTATTTAATTCGGCTTGCAGTATCTTTGTATCGTGGTATGCAATAATTAATATGGTTGAGACAAAAGGAATAACGAAAAGTTTTGGTTCATTGCAGGTGCTGAAAGGCATCGATTTGACGATTGCGGCGAAAGAAATAGTGGCGATCGTCGGTCCAAGCGGAGCGGGTAAAACCACGCTGCTGCAAATTATCGGTACGCTTGATCGTCCGCAGGCAGGCACAGTTAGGGTCGATGGTATAGACCCGTTCAAACTGAATGAAAAGATGCGCGCGGCGTTTCGTAACAAGCAGATCGGTTTCATTTTTCAATTTCATCAGTTATTACCTGAATTTACGGCGCTTGAAAACGTAATGATTCCGGCGTTCATCGCCAAGTTAAAGTTCGATGAGGCTGAAAAAAAATCTAAGGAGTTATTGGATTTTTTGCGACTTACCGAAAGGATGAATCATAAGCCCTCGGAATTGTCGGGGGGCGAAAAACAACGCGTGGCAGTAGCTCGCGCCTTGATCAATAATCCTTCTGTCGTGTTAGCCGACGAACCGTCAGGCAGTCTGGACACAAAAAATAAAGAAGAGCTGCATGATTTATTCTTTGAGCTGCGTAAAGAATTAGGCCACACGTTTGTGATCGTTACGCACGACATGAATCTGGCCTCGCTTGCCGACCGGATTATTCATTTGAAGGATGGAAGAATAATTAATTACTAATACATATAATGATGCAGTCGGTTGAAAAAAGAGCCACGTTTGGAAGTCGTTTGGGAATCCTTTTTGCTACTGTAGGTAGCGCAGTGGGATTAGGTAATATATGGCGTTTTCCTTATATGTTGGGAGAAAACGGAGGGGCAGCTTTTTTGTTGATATACCTGATTTGTACGATTTTGCTGGGTTTACCGGTTATGATTGCCGAGTTTTTTATTGGACGCCGATCGAAGCGAAATGCTGCCGGCGCATTCCACGTCATTGCGCCGGGCGCCAAATGGTCTGTAATAGGTTATTTGGGAGTTATTGCAGCATTTTTGATACTTGGTTTTTACTTTGTTATCGCAGGGTGGACGCTCGAATACGTTTTTCAGTCGCTTACAAGTCCGATGGGAGGTAGATTGGTCGAAGTATTTGAATCGGATTTTAGTAACTTCTCTTCCGGTATCGTCCGACCGATTTTATGGGTGGTAGTTTTTATCGCGATGACGCATATAATTATAACAACAGGCGTCAAGAACGGTATCGAACGTTCATCCAAATTATTGATGCCCTTACTGTTTTTAATGCTAATCATTTTATGTGTCCGTTCGCTGACGCTTCCCGGCGCCATGGCAGGACTTGATTTTTTGTTCCGTCCCGATTTCGGCAAGATAAATTCGTCAGTACTGTTAAGCGCAATGGGACAATCCTTCTTTTCGTTGAGTATAGGCATGGGCTGTATGATTACCTACGCCTCTTATTTCCGTGATAAGACCAACCTTCAGCGAACGGCATTTGAAGTCATGGCAATCGATACCTTAATTGCCATTTTAGCCGGTATCATGATTTTTCCGGCAGTTTTTAATTTTGGTATCGCGCCGTCAGCCGGACCTGAACTGGTCTTCATTACCTTGCCGAATGTATTCGGACAGATGCCGTTAGGCAACCTTTGGGCCTGCATCTTTTTTATTTTATTGGCTGTTGCGGCGCTTTCGTCAACCATCTCACTGCACGAAGTGGCTACTGCCTATCTGCATGAAGAACGTAAAATTACGCGAAAACATGCCGCATGGTTAGTGTCAGGCGGTGTTTGCATTTTGGCCTGTATCAGCTCGCTTTCGTTTGGAATCTTGAAAAATGCTATGCTGTTCGGACTCACTTTTTTTAATCTGTTAGATTATGTGACTGCAAAAATAATGCTGCCGTTTGGAGGCATGCTGATCTGTATTTTCGTTGGATGGCGTATTGACAGGAAAATTCTGAAAGCAGAATTAACGAATAAGGGGACTGTCCCTTTTTATTTTTTCACTATCTATTGTTTCTTAATAAGGTACGTCGCTCCGGTTGCCATCGGCTTTGTTTTCCTGAACGAATTAGGCCTGTTGAATTTAATTTTAAAATAATTTGAGATGTCGTGGCTTGATTTTTTTTATTTTTCAAAAGGCGAGCGGACAGGGTTAATCGTTCTTCTTTCCATCGTCGTCATAGCAGTTACGATTTTATTTATTAACAGCCAAACCAGGCTCGCTGACAGTCAGACGTTGAATGAAGCGCCTGTCAATCGGAATATAACAGAAGCGCCAGTGACTGGGGATACACCCGGAACGGAACAAAGCATATCTAATGAACCTGCCGCTGAAACAACCCCTTCCCCCCGTGAAGCAGCACCAAAAGCATCATCGCCCGAAAGCAAAAAAGAGACAGTTTCGGAGCGCGTGAATCGCCTTACTTCCTACGCACAACCCACCTATACACGTGTGGAAAAATTTGCAGAAGGAACATTGGTAGAACTGAATACTGCCGATACGACCACCCTGAAAAAAATTCCCGGCATCGGAAGCGCGTTTGCCAAACGGATAGTAGGTTACCGAGCGCTGCTGGGAGGTTATTATTCCGTAACGCAACTGAGCGAAGTATACGGAATAGACGAAGACCGTTATGAGGAGTTTCTGCCATGGTTCACGGTCGACCCATCCCTTGTCAGAAAGCTGCCGGTCAATACGCTCCCGCAGGATTCATTGTCGCGGCATCCCTATGTCAGTTACGCTCAGGCGCGGGTGATCATGCAGTTAAAACGTCAAAAAGCGAAACTGACCGGTTGGGAAAACCTGCAACTGTTAAGCGAGTTTACAGAAAGCGACAGGATAAGACTAAAACCCTATTTATCATTTGAATAAATAAACATGGTAACCATCATCACTATTACAGGCGATTTGGGAAGCGGAAAATCTACCGTTTCCAATCTGTTGAAAGAACGGTTGCAATACGATTATGTATACACCGGCAGAATCCAGCGCGAGATAGCCAACAGACATAACATGACAACGTTGGAGTTAAATAAATACGCTGAAACGCACCCCGAAATAGATGAAGAGATCGATTCGACTTTCAAATCGCTGAATGAGTCCTCCAATCTGGTTGTTGATTCGCGTATGGCATGGTTTTTTATTCCCCAATCATTCAAGGTCTATTTACAAACCGATTTGGAAGTATCAATACAAAGAATTTCCGGAGATAACGCGCGCCTGAACGAAAGTTATGCTTCCTCAGAAGAAGCAGCCCGCCAAATTACTGCCCGGAAAGAAAGTGAAAACATGCGCTATATGGAATTATATGGCGTCGATTGCACCGATATTACCCATTACGACCTGATTATCGACACTTCTAATCATACTCCTGCACAGGTCGTAGATGCGATTATGACGGAGTATACGAAATGGGTAAAAAGATAAAAAAAATACTATTTTCACCTTTTTACTGCCGACTTCGCCGTTTTCGCTTTTTGAGCGGCCTTGCGTTCTTTCTCTTTCGCTCTTTGGGCGGCCTTGCGTTCTTTCTCTTTTGCCCGTTGTTTTGCTTTGCCTTCTTTTTCCTTTTGTCGGTTATCTTTCTTTTGTTGTTTCAGGCGTTCTTGCTGCGCTTTTTCTTTCTCTTTGCGTAGCTGGTCGCGTTCTTTTGCTTGTTGTGCTTTTAGGGCGTCGGCAGCCTTTTTGGTTTCTTCTTTCGATAATGCAGTTTCTGCTTCCAATATTGCTTTTTCTTCGGCTTCAAGTTTTCGTATTTCCTGCATTTGCTCAAAAGTAAGTTCGCCGTCGATTCTTTCCAGTGGCTTATCAGGTTCAACGTTTATGCTATCTGCAGGTAATTCAACTGTTGCCGCCAGGGCTTTTATTGTACTGATGCTTTCTTCAATTGTTTTAAATTGCTGTGTCTCTTTGACGCGTTTGAAGAGTCTTGTAAAGAGGCCTGTTTTTTTTGCGGCGGGACGCTCGTCTTCGTGTTCTTCGGACGCTGTAACCGCTTCGTTATTTATTACTGAATCAGTAACAGCCAACTGTTCGATAGCCCTGTTAATTATCGTTTCGATATCTGTCGTATCGGATTTTACGGAAGCGCGTTCAGTTGCCTGTTCGGCAACAATCGTTTCGATAGGCGTTGATTTTTCCTTTTCTGGGCCGGTTTTGTTCCCCAGAATAGCGGCTGCCTGTTCGTTCTCAAGCGCTTGTCGGTCTGTGTCCACCCGCATTCGCCAACGACTCACGAGGTGCGGCGCCGCTTCCACGTAGTTTGCTATAAAGAATTGCATATACTCCTCAAGCGTTTTTCCGCGCATCAGTGTCTCATAATTTTCGTCGGAGAATGGAAAGAAAGTGACGACATCGTCGAAAGATGCCGCGTAACCGTTTTCCCCGTAGATCATTCCATAATAACCAAGCGCCTCTGTCAGGTTGTCGAAGCCCTTGATTGTCAGAATTGTTAATGCTCCAACGTTCTCAAAACCAAGGTCAAAGCCCTTCACCCGAAAATTGGCAAAGTTATAGGCGGCAACGGCAAAAAGCAGTTGATTTCGATCGATGCTGCCGGTAGTATAGATGAGTATCATACGATGGGGCGTATTCTGTTCGGTTGAGAACGCAAGGGTGGAATCGCCAGGGAGCTGTCCATCGGCGCCAAGTCCGAAACGGAAGTCCCACGTCATGGTGGAGAAGTTACCCTGTACCAGTTGACGTCCGCGCAGCAGGCCTTTTAACATTTCGTTGGCCAATTCGGTCACATCGGCTCCCGGATATTTTTCAACCAAAAGCGCCAGCGCTTCTTTGAATCCTTCCGCATCACCGGCCTGAACATAAGTCAGTGCGTTCAGGAACATGAATTTAGGCATCAGTACCGCCAGTGGATATTTGACGCTTACTTCCTGATAATTACGCCGTACGGCAGCCGTATCTTCCGCGAGGTAACGTGCATAAGTCGCTTCATAGATGGAATCCTGCACGCTGTCCATCATGCGCATGTTATATTCATAATCCGGGTCGGAAATGGCAATCGTATAGTCATCGGCAGGGAACTCGTTCATTAGAAGGGTCTTATATTTTTCAGCGAGTTCTGTATCTTTAAAACGCAACGCCATCAGATAGATTTGATAATAAAATTCGAGGCGATATACATTTCCGGGAAAGCGGCTGTTAAGTTCTTCAAACATTTCGACGGACAGGCTCACATCTTCCAATTTGTCTTTGTAGATCATTCCCATATTGAAAAGTCCGTTAATAATGATGATATTTGACGCCATCAGGTCGTCTTCGGTAAGCGGAATTTGCTGTAAATAATATTCGCGGGTTTTAGGGTCCTGCGCCGCTTCATTCTCAGCTGATTGTTGTGTAACGGATGGATCATTTGTTTCTCCCGGTTGTCCGGTAGCCGCCGTGATATTAGGGTCGTCATCCGTTGGCAGCAGGGTTGTTCGTTTGTTTCGTCGGCGCCAGTTATCTTCCAGCGTTCGTTTTCCCCATTTGTTTTCGAATTGTGTTTTACCCTGCGCAACGACCTGTGAATTATAAAAATAGAAAGCATTACTGCCTGATGCAGAAGACATGGCTGGCATGTTGCCCCGTTGGTTGAGGCCTGAACCGGTCGCGGCTTGTTGGGCAAGGTATTCTTCTTTTTTGGCCTCTTCTTCTGCTTTTTTTTCTTCTTCGATGAGTTGTGCGATTATTTTATCGATGACGGCCAAACGTTCCTCTTCGGGCATCCGGGCCAGTTCCTGCAGGCTATCCTGCAAGTGAACCGCTTCATAATAGACGACAAGTTCGTCGAGTGTTTCCGACAGGCGCGATACGCGTTCATAATCTTTATACCCCTTATAGATACCCGACAGTGCGCCGCTAAAACAGGGTTGCGCATTGAGGTAGTTTTTTTGCGTAAAGTAAATGTCGCCCAGACAGATTTGGCAAATCGCCTTATCCATACCGTGTTTTGTACTTTTTTCGATGCCCTGAGCATAACTTTCGATGGCTTTGACTGTATCCTGTTGCGTCAGATATACATTTCCTGTTGCATAGAACACCTGATCCAGAAAATCTTTGTTTTTTTCGCTTTTCGACATGCGCCGCAGCATTTTGAGCACCTGCTCATAGTTATTACCGGGAAATACTTCGGTTTGACGAATGCGCGACGCAAATTCAATCTCATAAGGCGGGTTAGAGGTGGCTATTTTCCCGTAGGTCTGATACGCTTTTTCATCTTGGCTGTTTAGTTGATAGATTTGTCCTAACAGATACCGCATCCGTGAACGCTGCCGTTTATTATTTTCCGATTTGATGGCGTTTTGCAAATAGGGGATAGCGCTTTCCGACTGCTCGCTTCTGATAAGGTATTCGGCAAACATACGGTCGTAGTTTTTTTGCTGACGGGCAGGTATGCCGGATTCGTTCAGTTTTTTCAGTATATTGTTAGTTTCATAAAACCAGTCCATCTGCGTATAGCATCGTGCCTGCCAGATACGCGCTTCGGCAACGAGCGCCGGGTCAGTCGCAAAATGCCTGGAAATGTAGGAGTAGGTGACAGCAGCCGTCAGAAAATCGCCGTTATAAAAATGGCTCTCGGCAATCAGCAACCAGCAATGTTTCATAAAAGGATTAAATTCTTCCGTAGTCTGCAGTTTTACCTGTTTGGGATCGCTTTGCCAACCCGACTTACGGGGCGGTTTTTCTTTTATCGAATGAAGTTTTATCGCTTTGTTGCCCTTTTCGATGGCAAGATTGAAAGGGCCGCCCGTCGTACTTTTCTCTTCTTTATACAACCCGCTGACGGGATACATGTGAATTTGCTCGGTGTAACTCTCTTTATAACCGTCGTTCATGACGCGCAGGGCGTCATCAAACGATGTTTTTCCATTGAAATAGATGTTATAGCGCGAATTGAGGGCATGGTAGAAACGGCTTGGCCCGGTGTTTTTCCGGGCCCCACACGAAGTGAAAGCAACGAAAAACAATACTGTCATTCCCGCTACATAAAGCCTTTTCTTTATTTCAATTTGCATACATAAGTACCTTTTATTTATGAAATAACTAAATAATCAGTCTATTATTGCATTTTAAACCATAAATTTTTAATCAACCGGTAACATCTTTCTCCGACGGGACGGTATTATGGGTAAGTTTGCAGTTTTTTTGGAAAATCATAAAACTATAATTAACTTTGCACAAAATTTTTGCAGAAACTGATTTTGATATGACCATTAATACTGAAAAAACGATGTGCTTGCTGACTGGAAAACAACCGATTGGCATGATTTTTGCAGAGAGAGAGAGAGAGAGAGATAAATTTTTTCCAAAAGAAATTTTAAGCCGTGCTTTGCGTCAAGCAAAGTTCGGCTTTTTGCATTTATATTATCAATCATTATAAAAAACTTAACACTACATTATGCCTATGGAAAAATAAAATAAAAAAATGACAGGATTAATAAAAGCTGTAAATCAGCAGTATAATTTAAAAGAAAATAAACTTAAAAATGTTATAAATTTATGCATTCAATTCAAAAAAAAGACAATTCAGTTCAAAGAAAATTGAGGTCGCGCATTTTTCATATTGTGAGATTATCATGTTTTATGCTAATTTGTATCACATTGTATATCAATGCAATACCAGATTCCGGAATCCATAACGAGCCGCTGCAAAACAAAACAATTACCGGCAGGGTAGTGGATGAAGAAGGTAACCCTTTGCCCAGCGTAAATATTTTAATCAAAAACACGCAAAGCGGAACAATGGCAAATCCGGATGGTACGTTTACTATCACAGCGCCTAATGAACAAGCCGTGCTGGTATTTTCCTACATTGGCTTTATTACCCAGGAAGTTCCCGTTAGAAACCAGACGGTAATCAATGTCCGTATGATTGAAGATTCCCAAATGTTGGAAGAAATAGTTGTTGTAGGTTACGGTACCAGAGTTAGAGGAGCATTAACTGGGTCTGTTTCAAAAACCGACAGCAAAGTTTTTGAAAGCCGTCCGATTGTTGGAACGGTTAATGCTTTGCAGGGCGCAATGCCCGGAGTAACAGTCATTCGAAGCACAACCCGTCCGGGTTATGACGATATGACTATTCAAGTACGCGGTATTTCCTCCATAAACGGATCGTCTCCGCTTATTCTGATTGACGGGATAGCAAGCGATCTGAACTTGCTTAATCCCGGCGACATCGAAGACATTACAGTACTAAAGGATGCTTCAGCGTCTATATATGGCGCACGCGCAGCAGACGGCGTCATTATTGTTTCAACCAAGAAAGGGAAAACCGGAAAACCGATGTTGTCATATTCTACCAATTTCGGTGTAAAAATACCCCATTTTTTGACTCAGGTAACAACCACTTCCCAAATGATTGACATGTATCAGGAAGCAAAGACAAATATGGGATTGGACCTGGCGCCGCAATATGTGGTAGACCTGATCAAATCTGACAATCCGCCGACGGAGCCGGGCGCCGGATGGCTGCAGGGCTATACCTCTTTCCCCGGTTTTTACGGAAATCATGACTGGAATGACATGATTTATGGAACTGGGACGCAACAAATGCACAATATTAAAATATCAGGAGGAACTGAAAACATGACTTACTTAGTTTCAGGCGGAATGAACCGCGATGGCGGATTCTTTAATTATGGAGACAGAGGCATTTCCGATCGATATAATATAGCTGCAAACAACAGCTTCAAAAACATCTGGAACCGATTGGATGTGGATACCCGTATCCAGTTTGACAGCCGAAGGACAAATGAACCAAACCGGACGGGAGAAACGATAGAGCATACCGCAAAAATGTGGCGTTTCATTCCGATGTATAACCCTGCCGGAAATTATTACATGTGGGAAGGGTACCAAAATCCGGCACATATTCTTGAAAGTTCTGGCACCAGATATATGCGTAATGACCGATTTACTTTCAATGTCAAAGGCACGCTGAATATCATACAGGGCCTGAAATTAGTAGGGCAATACGGCGTCAGGCTTACAATGAACGAAAACAAAGTCGAATCCCCGACTTATATCCATTATGACTGGGATAACGGGATCAGAAGATCGGACAATGTGCCCAATAGCGTTAACTTTACCGACAACTATGACCGTTATTCGTCTGTAAACGCGTATTTGGAATATACCAAATCGTTTGTGGACAAGCACAATATCAGCCTGATGGTAGGCGCTTCACATGAAGAGGACAATTACAGCAACAAATCGGCAACCGGACGAAATCTGTCCTCAAACGACCTCTTTCAATTGAGCCTCGCCGATATGACAGCCGTAGCAAACATGTCGATTGGTTCAAACGCTAACGATTGGGCAATAACCTCTTATTTCGGGCGTATCGGCTACAACTATGATATGAAATATATGATTGACGTCTCGCTTCGGTCGGACGGAAGCTCGAGGTTTGCACCGGATAAACGATGGAGCGCCCTGTTCCCCGCCGTTTCTGCGGCTTGGAATCTGGGAAATGAATCCTTTATTAAGTCTTTAAATATATTTAACAGTCTCAAATTCAGAATTTCATGGGGACAAAGCGGTAATCAGCAAGGTATTGGGCGGTATGATTATATTCCTTTAGTAAACATCAGCAACAACGCGTATCCGTTCGGTTCGCCGCTCGTACAAGGGGCCGGAGCTACTTCATCAATCGTATCTCAGGAACGCACATGGGAAACAGTTACCGTCACCAATGCCGGAATTGATTTTTCCGTACTTCGCTCGCGACTTTCAGGAAGTTTTGAGATTTATAAAAAGATAAACTCCGATATGCTTGTTAATCAGGACTTGCCGGCGTTATTCGGAGGCTCGGCGCCTTCACAAAACATAGGCGAATTGGAGACAAAAGGCTTTGAACTTTCTCTTGGTTGGAGAGACAGGATCAATGACTTTAGCTATAGTGTTTCTTTTATATTGAGCGATGCTACAAACAAATTAGTTTCGCTTAAGGGAAGCGCTACAAGAACCGAAGGATTGAGTTCAAGAGTCGAAGGCTACCCGACAAATTCCTATTTCGGATATAAAAGTTTAGGGATTATCAAAACGCAAGCACAACTTGACGAATACAAACAATTGAAAGGCACCGTTCCTGCCAATATCGGGATAGGCGACATGATGTATGCCGACCTTGATGGCGACGGGCAAATCACTGCTTTCGGCAGTACTGCAGATTACGACGGCGACCTTATATATCTCGGTAACCGTAACCCGCGTTATACTTACTCTTCGCGTATTGATTTAGGATATAAAAATTTCGACTTAGGCATTATTCTGCAAGGAGTTGGTAAACGGCAAGTGATACGAACGGGCGATTTTGAATCGCCGTTCAGGTACTATTGGTTCCAGCCGTTGTCGTATTATTACGAGAAAACATGGACAGTGGATCGACAGGACGCTCAGATTCCAAGAATTATTGAAGGTAGCCGTGGTTGGGACCCCATTCGTAACTGGAATTACCGCTACAGCGACTCTCCGCATCGACTCATTAACACAGCCTATATGCGTGTAAAAGTTCTTACGCTTGGCTACACGATTCCGCAGTCGATTTGCAACAAATTGAAAATGCAACAAATACGTTTCTATGCCAGTGGAGAGGATTTGTTTACTTTTGCAAAAGGCACATGGGGCGGATCGTTTGACCCGGAAGAAGGATGGGCTGAAACAGGCGTTAATACTTTCCCCTTCCATAAAACTATTTCTTTTGGACTTGATGTTAAATTTTAATTCAACAAAACAATGAAAAATATATTTTTTAAAATATTAGGTTGCACGTTATTGGTTGCGCTCATCGGTTGTACAAAAGATTTGGATTTAAGTCCGATGGATACGATATCGGACGCTTCATTCTGGAAAACGCCTGCAGACTTTCAGAAAGGCGCCAATACACTCTATGCTGCATTATCAGGATTTGAAAATTTTGATGTGGATGCAGACATAGCGTTCAACAACCCCAATACCATTAGCAACAGTACGCATACCACGCCTGAAAATGATAATGACTGGAACAACGCGTATACGCGCATTCGCAACTGCAATAATGTAATGGAAAGAGCCGCTGCCTCGTCTATTGAGGATCAAATTAAGGTGTATGTGGCAGAAGCAAAATTCTTCCGCGCTTATAATTATTGGATGTTGTATCGCAAATTCGGCGGCGTGCCCATCGTGTCAAGAGTGTTGGATATCAGTAGTGAAGAATTGTATAGTCCACGAAATACGCCACAGGAAACCGTTGATTTTATCCTGCAAAATTTAGCGGAAGCAATTCCCGACCTGCCGGAAAGAGATCAGTTAAGCGCTGCAAACATGGGTCGCATTACTAAGGGAGCTGCTTTAGCGCTCAGAGCAAGGGTGGCGCTTTATGAAGGCACCTGGCGCAAGTTCCGCAATGAATCAGGCGCTAACGATTATTTAGACATCGCTATCGAAGCGTCCAATGCTGTGATAACAAGCGGGAAACATACCTTATATAAAGGCTCGGATGAACTGAGTTACAGGTTGCTTTTCGATGAAGAGGGCAAAGATTGTACCGAATCAATCTTAGCCCGCAGGTATCAAAGTTATGTAAGCGCACATAGTTGGCCGCAATCCATGCAAATGAACGGATTATCGCCTACAAAACAATTAGCTGACATGTACTTGTGTATGGATGGTTTACCTGTTGAGATATCTCCCTTATTCGAGGGTTATGAAACGCGCGTTTCCGAGTTTGAAAATCGCGACCCGCGTATGATGCAAACCATTATGATACCCGGAACCGAAGCATATGCACCCTTGATGACAGGTCTTTATGTTCATTGGCCTTTCTATCCCGATCGCGTTTACAATACAGGATATATTATCTGGAAATATAAGTGCCAGAATCCTCTTCAGGATGTGCCGTACAATAACCAGCAACAGTTTGATCGTCATATCATCCGTTACGCCGAAGTTTTGCTGATTCATGCAGAAGCAACGTTTGAAAGAACCGGAAGCGTCAGCGACGACGTTTTAAACAAAACTATCAACGTGCTGCGCGACCGAGCAGGTCTGACAACGCCGCTGACAAATGCCTTTGTAACAGAAAACGGACTTGACATGCGCGCCGAGATACGTCGCGAGCGCACGGTGGAACTGGCGATTGAAGGTTATCGCAGGGACGACCTGAAACGATGGAAAACTGCCGAAACGGAACTTGTGAAAGATATTCGTGGTATAAAAATTGTAGGTACCGAGTGGACAGAACCCATATACGTCAACGACATTGAAATGAATCCCTATCGTCAACCAAGCTGGCAAAACAGAACGGACGCTGATGGTTTCCTGATAAGCGAGGCTGCATCGGCAAGAAACGGGTTCGACCCGAATAAACACTACCGGTTACCGATTCCTGCAAGACAAATTAATCTTAATCCCAATTTAGAGCAAAATCCGGGATGGTAAGCATTTAAAAACTACCTTTGGCAAAAAACCGAAGGTAGTTTTTTTTTCTCATCTTTATTTAGTAGATTTGCACATCAAAAAATGTCATTTATTTAACAATTTATCTTTTAGTTTTATGAAATGCTATTATGTTTCACTTGTTTTGATTGCCTTTCTTTTCAGTACGGCATGTACCATACAAACACAGCATACGACGCCTCCTCCCGATCCGCCGCGTATTGTGAATATAATCAATTTTATCCGTCAATTAGAGCCTCGCAACGCGCGTATTACCGAAGACGTCCTGTTTGAAACAGTTGTGCAGCAGATTAATCAATTAACCGAATGTAAGCTACCTGCGACATTTCTGTTACAGTATGATGCACTCATCAACCCTCGCTATCAGGAACTGTTGCAAAACCGGCTTGTCACGGGTTCGGAAGTAGGCGCATGGTGGGAAATCACCCAACCTCACGTTGAGGCTGCCGGGATGACGTGGCGTGGACGTTATCCATGGGATTGGCATGCCGACGTTGGGTTTGCAACAGGTTATACGCCGCAGGAGCGCGAGAAATTAGTGGATGTATACATGGAAAAGTTTAAATCCATATTCGGAAAATATCCGTCGTCGGTAGGATCGTGGTTTATCGATGCGCATACATTAGCTTACCTGTATGACAAATACCACATTGTAGCATCGTGCAACTGCAAGGACCAGCTCGGTACCGACGGTTACACGCTTTGGGGCGGATATTGGAACCAGGCTTATTATCCCAGCCGCAAAAATGCTTTTATGCCTGCACAAAACGAAACTGCGCAAATACCGGTACCTGTATTCAGAATGTTGGGCAGCGATCCCATTTATCAATACGATACGGGCTTGGGCGGTCGCGTGCAAGGCGTCATATCGCTCGAACCGGTGTACCGTAGAGCAGGAGGCAACCGCAATTGGGTTGAATGGTTTTTCAAATCAATATTTGAAGACCCTTCCCTCAATTTTAATTATACGCAGGCGGGTCAGGAAAATTCTTTTACATGGAATCAGATGCGAACAGGATTGGAAATTCAGATACCCATGCTTGCCACGTTAAAGCAACAGGGCAAAATTCGCGTTGAAACACTCGAAACGTCAGGAAAATGGTTTCGCGAAAATTTTCGGGTTACGCCGCCTACTGCGCTTTCTGCATTGACAGATAACCGCGACGAAGGACGTAAAACAGTCTGGTTTAATAGCCGGTATTACCGTGCGAATCTTCTGTGGAAAGACGACTCTTTTCGGTTCCGCGACATCCATTTGTTTGACGAGCGTCTCGAATCGGATTACCTTTCCAAAGCCGGCACAACCAACCAATGCGTTTATATGACCCTGCCTGTTGTTGACGGTTTTCTGTGGAGTACAGCCAACGACCTGGCGGGATTGCGTTTTAAAAAATTGGACAAAGACGGACGCACGACCGAGTTGATGATGGGCGAACCGAAAGTGACGACCCCTACAGCAAATGTGTTACAGGTTGAAAGTAAATTTGTATCGGGCGAAACAGTACGTATGACTTTCTATGAGGACAGGTTGGAAATATCCTGCGATGCAGGAAGCAAGTTGAGGTGGATATTAGAACTTGATGTCGCTCCGGAGAAAGAACTGCCTTTTACCGTGATTGAAAAACAACGAATTAATGCGGCCTTAAACGGTTTTAACTACAGCATGACCTGTAAAGGCGCCAATTTTGAAAAACACGGGAATACATTCCGGATAGTCCCTTCGAGTAAAAAAATCACATTATTAATGAATCAAGGTACATGAAAAATTTTACTGTTATACTATGCTGTACTGCTTTAGTTTGGTTGACATTTGTCGGATGCGCTGAACATCCCGAAAACACACATATTCGTTTTGTCGGCGTTGGGGAAGTAAAAGTCGACGATCCTTTCTGGAGTCCGAAATTTCAAACTTGGAGTGCGGTAACGGCCAATGATGTTTTCGACAAATTTGAAGGCAAGCACGTGCGTAGAGCAGGAAACAATGATGCATTCAATAATTTCGACCAGGTGGCGCGCGGTGATAAAGGCACAAGAGGTTTTTTCGGAATGCCGTGGTTTGATGGACTCATCTATGAATCAATCAGGGGTATTTCGGACTTGCTTGTACAATACCCCGATCCTCAAATGGAAGCGCGCATTGACAGCTATATTGACCGGATTGAAGCGGCTCAGGCTGCCGATCCACACGGGTATTTAAATACATGGACTATTCTTCAAGATCCTGAATTCCGTTGGGGAGAAAATGGAGGCATGATGCGCTGGCAACATGATGTGTACAACGCCGGGATGATGATTGAAGCAGGTATTCACTATTATCAGACAACCGGAAAAACCAAACTGCTGACAGTGGCAACCCGTTATGCTAACTATATGGCAGACTATATGGGACCCTATCCTAAAAAGAATGTGGTTCCTTCACACTCAGGCCCCGAAGAAGCGATGGTAAAACTTTATTGGCTTTACAAAAATGACAGGAGCCTTAAAAACAAAGTGAGCGTACCGGTACGTCCGCAAGATTATTTGGATTTGGTTACTTTTTGGATTGAAAATCGCGGTAACCACTGTGGTTTTCCGTTATGGAAAACATGGGGCGACCAGGCGTCAGAAAGATGGATAAAAGAAAATAACTATACCGCATCCGAGTTCGGTAACCATTCAAGACCATCATGGGGTGATTATGCACAGGATTCGATCTCTGTATTTCAACAGAATTCTATTGAAGGTCACGCGGTTAGGGCTACTCTCCTGGCGACAGGTATAGCCACAATTGCTATCGAAAATCAATCTCCCGATTATATAGCAACAGCAGAAAGGCTGTGGGATAACATGGCAGGTAAACGAATGTTTATTACCGGAGGAGTAGGCGCGGTTCACACCGACGAAAAATTCGGCGACGATTATTACCTGCCAACCGATGCTTATTTAGAAACTTGCGCTGCCGTCGGCGCAGGATTTTTTAGTAAACGTATGAACGAGTTGACCGGAGATGCGAAATACATGGACGAACTTGAACGCGCACTTTATAACAACATCCTTTCAGGGATTTCACTTGAAGGCAATCGTTATACGTATCAGAACCCGCTCAATTCCGGCGGGAATCCCAGATGGACATGGCATGGATGTCCGTGCTGTCCGCCGATGTTTCTGAAAATCATGTCGGAAGTTCCAGGATACATTTATTCATACCAACAGGATAAGATTTACGTTAATCTTTTTATTTCAAGCGAAGCAGACGTTCCGCTCGGTAACCGTAATGCTGTTACTGTGAAACAGTCGACAAATTATCCATGGGATGGAATAATTACAGTACATGTTGATCCCAAAAAGAAAAGCGTTTTCTCCATGATGTTACGCATACCCGGATGGGCGCAAGGAAATGAAAACCCTTATGGACTGTATCATTCCGCTACGCATCAGGATATCAAACTGAAGGTCAATGGAGTGCAGCAGGAATGTAATATGATAAACGGATACGCTGTAATAAGCAGAGAATGGATGATGGGCGACAAGATAGAACTCGTGCTTCCCATGCAACCTCGCATCATCACGGCAAACGAAAATGTTGAAATGCTGGAAGGAATGGCTGCCGTTGCTTATGGTCCGTTAATCTATTGCTTTGAGCAGATTGACAATGAAAATCTTAATGATACGAAATTCAATCGTGAAGCGCCGTTCAATTGTACTTTTAGCCATGATTTGCTGCATGGCGTGAATGTGATAACAGGAAAAGGTCTCGGACTTAACGGCGAAGAAATAGCTGTCACAGCGATTCCTTTTTTTGCGGTAGGCAATCGCTTGTCAACAGAGAACCGGCAGAGGAATGGTTATAAGGTCTGGGTTTCATTTGATAAATAAAGGGACTTCTAATCATTCTTAAATCAGGTATGACAAAGGGAATCATATTCAGTATTGAGGAATTTGCCTTAAACGATGGTCCGGGAATACGCACAACCGTCTTCTTGAAGGGTTGTCCGTTGCGTTGTGCGTGGTGCCACAATCCAGAAGGGTTCTCATTTGCTCCTGAGGTGTTGAAAACTTCTGAAGGAGAGAGGGTTTGCGGAACGTTCTATACGGCGGAGCAACTGACCGGTATGTTGATGCGTAACTGCGATTTTTTTGCTTCAACCGGAGGCGGAGTAACTTTTACCGGCGGAGAACCGTTGGCGCAACCTGAGTTTCTGATCGAAACACTCGGAATGCTTACCGGAAAGATACATACTGCGATTGAAACAAGCGGTTATGCATCGGCGGATGTTTTCCAACAGATTACCACGCTTACAGATCTTGTGCTTTTTGATGTCAAAAGCATGGATTCGTCCATTCACAGGCAATACACCGGCGTTGACAATACCTGTATATTGAAAAATCTGGCATATTTATGCAGGAGCGGAAAGGAATTTATTATCCGCCTGCCACTGATACCTCGAGTTAATGATTCGTTGGAGCAGATGACTGCCGTACTGGAGGCGATAAGGGGCGCCGCTGCACTGCAAAGAGTCGAAATGCTCCGTTACCACCAAACTGCCGGTGCAAAATATACGATGTGCGGCAGAACATATTCTCCACCCTTCAATCCACAGTCTGAAGCGGAAATTCACAATGTATTTGAACAGTGTCATATTAATACCATCTTATTATGAATCAGAGAATCACAAATCTAAAAGAATTTATTTTGGAGCGAAAGCACCACCAGTGGCGTCGTACTCCCGAACAACTTGGGATCGCAACCTTGAATGAAACGTTTGCTTCACGCGGTCTTAACCCCTTCGACCGCAGTTTGGAAATGTTTCGCACGCTTCTCGATAAGGAACGACCCGTAATTCTTCCCGGAGAAACGATCGTCCTTACCCGTACCATTACTTCTATTCCTGACATCTATACGAAAGAGGAGTGGGAAGAGATCAAAAAGAGCCATTATTTGCACGAAAGAGGTACGCTTTCCAATCTGTCGGCAAATTTTGCCTGTACCCTCGAAAAGGGATTCGACGTCCGGAAGAAGGAAATTCTTGCTCGTCTGCAGCAGAACGATTTGACGGCTGACAGCCGCCATTTTCTTGAAGTGATGTTCGAATACGTCACTTTGGTGCAGGATTTCATCGAAAAGTACGCTGTCGAAGCCGAACATGGAGGTAATGAAGAAATTGCTGAAACTTTACGTGCCATCAGGCACGACGGAGCAAAATCGTTCAGACAGGCGTTACAATTATTACGTATCCTTCATTTTATGCTCTGGGAAAGCGGAACGTATCATAATACAATGGGACGTTTCGACCAATACATGTATCCTTTTTACAAGCGGGATATTGATGCCGGAATCTTGACCAAAGAGGACGCTTATGATCTGGTGCTTGAGTTCTTTCTGATCTGTAATAAGGACAGCGATCTTTACATTGGAATGCAGCAGGGCGATAATGGTCAAAGTATGGTACTCGGAGGTCGAAGCGCAACAGGCGAATATCTCTTCAACGATATTTCTGAAATGGCGCTCAGGGCAAGTTGTGAATTAGAGATGATTGACCCCAAGATCAACCTGAGAGTAGATGCGCAAACCCCGTTACATATTTTTGAATTAGGTTCGGAATTGACCCGTCGGGGTCTTGGTTTTCCTCAATACAACAACGATGATGTAGTGATACCCGGGCTGATTCGCAAAGGTTACAGCCCCGAAGATGCGCGAGACTATGTGGTAGCCGCCTGTTGGGAATTTATCATTCCGGGCTATGGTATGGAAATTCCCAATATTGACGCTATTTCTTTTGCCGACGTGGTCAGCAAAGCGATTCGCACGCTTGACAAATACTCGGACTATGTTAGTTTTTATGTTTCTATTGAGGCCGAAATCAAACGACGTTTCGACGCTATCTGTGCGAGACATAAGAATCTGTATATTGCACCTGCACCCTGGCAATCGCTATTAATGAATGGAACCATTGAACGTGCGAAAGATATTACTGAAGGAGGAAAATATAACAATTACGGCATACACGGCACAGGTATTGCCACAGCTGCTGATTCGCTGGCTGCCATAAAAAAATATTATTTTGAAGAAAAAAGTATTGAATATGAAGAGTTAATCTGCGCTTTAAACAATAACTTTTCAGAAGCCAACAAACTTTATGACCTGTTACGCCACAACACTCCCAAAATGGGACAGGACGACGATTACGTTGATTCGATTGGCGAAGCAATACTTGCATCTTTCGATAATACTTTGGCAGGCACATGTAACGAACGTGGCGGCGTTTATCGGGCTGGAACGGGTACTGCGATGTACTACATAGGACATTCGGCCAACCTTGAAGCCACTGCCGACGGACGCAAAGCGGGCGAAGTGATTCCTGCTAATTATTCGCCCAGTCTGTTCGTCAAGCAGAAGGGGCCTGTTTCGGTCATAAAATCCTTTACCAAGCCTGATCTTACCAAGACCATCAACGGCGGACCATTGACACTGGAATTTGATGATTCGGTTTTTCGTAATGATGAATGTATCAATAAACTGGCTATGCTTGTCAAGAGTTTCATTGCCATGGGCGGACACCAAATACAACTCAATACCATCAATCGCGAAAAATTGCTTGACGCCAAAGTGCATCCGGAACTTTACCGCAATTTGATTGTTCGCGTATGGGGCTGGAGCGGTTATTTCGTAGAATTAGATGAGGTTTATCAGGATCACATCATTCAGCGAATTAAATTCAACATCTAAAATAATAACCCAAAAACTAAACCAAATGAAAAATCAAGTCAAAGGATTCATGTTCTATGTCGCGTTCGTTGCTTCGCTTGGAGGATTGCTCTTCGGTTTCGATACCGCAGTTATTTCCGGGGCAGAAAAAGCTATTCAGGCGATTTATCAACTTTCCGACTTTAGTCATGGATTCACTGTCGCCATAGCGTTGATCGGTACCATCGTCGGCGCGCTCTTTTGCGGAAACCCGGCCGAACGGTTTGGACGTCGTCGCGCAATGATCGCAATCGCCCTGCTCTATTTTGTCTCGGCAATAGGCACTGCAACTATCATCAACTGGTATTCGTTCATGTTTTTCCGTTTTATGGGCGGATTAGCCGTAGGCGCTTCGTCGGTGGTAGGTCCGATGTATATTGCCGAGATTTCGCCTTCGCACTGGCGTGGACGTTTCGTGGCTTTCTTTCAGTTCAACATCGTGCTGGGTATCGTGTTGGCATATCTGTCGAACTATTGTATCAGCGGTATTCCCAATGATTGGCAGTGGATGCTGGGCGCGCTGTCTATCCCTGCGCTGTTGTTTTTCATTCTGCTGAACACAATTCCCGAAAGTCCGCGCTGGTTAGTCAAGCAACAGCGTATACAGGATGCTCACACAGTATTGACAAAAACCGGAGAACCGGATGTAAAGCGGGAAATCGGTGAAATTGAAGAATCTTTGGCTGAAACCGGCGCTACAGGTGTAAAACTTTTCCAAAAACAATATTCCAAACCCATCATGATCGCTTTTTTGATAGCAACTTTCAACCAGTTGTCGGGGATTAATGCAATCCTGTACTATGCGCCGCGCATTTTCGAATTGTCGGGAGTTTTCCGCGACGGTGCGCTGATCCAATCAATCATCATCGGACTTACTAACTTGACTTTCACGATGCTTGGAATGGTCATCATTGATAAGGCAGGGCGCAAACCGCTCATTTATGTTGGTTCGATAGGTATGTTCATATCGCTGTCGTTAGTTGCATACGGTTTTTTTGCCGGTAAGTTCGAAGGGTATTATATGCTGCTTTGTCTGATGGGTTTCATTGCTTTCTTTGCCGTTTCACTCGGAGCAACGATTTGGGTAGTTATTGCCGAGGTCTTTCCCAACAGTGTACGCGCCAAAGGACAGGTATTCGGCAGCATGACCCACTGGATATGGGCTGCACTACTTTCATGGTTTTTCCCGATGTTCCTTACTATAGGCGGAACGTTCATCTTTGGTTTCTTTGCTTTGTCCGTATTGGGAAGTTTCTTTTTCGCGCGCTGGATGCCTGAAACTAAAAATAAGTCACTTGAACAAATTCAAAAAGAATTAACTTAACATAGCACTTGATAATTTTTTAAAACATGAAAAAATATATATTATTTATTACGATAATCCTGTTCGTTTTTTTTACGACAGCGAAAGCACAAAATACAACCGTTCAACTACAAGTAGATGCTTCTCAAAAGATAGCGACTGCTTCCCGACTGTTTAATGGAACTAACATTGAAGACATCAATAACCAGACGAATGGCGGCGTATTCAGTCAATTACTTTTTGGCGAGGCATTTGAAGAAAATATTGAAACTGATTTTCTCAATCTCGACAGAGCCGATTATTCAAAAATATACGTTGTACTCGACGAAAGACGTATTCCGCATCTGCTCACACAATCTGACGTTTACAGCCGTGTAAATTGGAATAATCTTTCTGAAAAATATGATTTTAACAGTAAAGACATTTACAATGCCGGTACATTTCGCCGTCCGCATATCTTATCCGGTTACCGGTTTTCATCTCGTTTTCTTGTATTCGATTCACTTCCCGGTAATCTTCAAACCCTCCTCCTGGACCGAATCAATGGAAATGAACAAATCAGTAAATTTTGGTCGAAGTTGACCAACGGAAACCCTCAATACGATTATAAGTTGATACGCGATGGGAAGGCTTATATGGGCCGCCAAACACAATCTATTGAATTTGTGGGAGGTAACGGGGAGGTCGGCATTACCAACCACGGTTTTTTGCGGATGGGGATACATTTTGAATCAGGAAAACCATACGACGGTATCCTCAGGCTGAAAGCCAATGAACCTGCGACTGTTTACGTCTCGATTCGGGATGAAAAGGGCAATGTGCTTGCTGAAAAGCCCTGTCAAATGAAAGGAGACGGTACGTATGAAAAAATCACCTTTGAGTTGACGCCTTCCGGAAATACATTAGAAGGCAGTTTTGGTATTTCATTGAAGAATAAAGGTCGCATCGAACTCGGTTATGCCTTCCTGCAACACGGAGAGTGGGGACGCGCTATGGGATTCCCTTTGCGAAAAACATTTGTGGATGCACTTAAAAAGCAAGGTATTACTGCTATACGTTATAATGGATCGATGGTGGATTGCGCCATTGATCCTCATATTTACAGATGGAAGAATATGATCAAACCTATTGACGAACGTCGTTTTACCTATCGTAGTGGGTTCTGGCCTTATGCAACGCACAGCTTCGCTTATATAGAAATGCTTCAATTAGCGGAAGCGATTGGCGCGGAATGTATTATCGGCATGAGTATGGATGAAACTTCGGAAGACATCAGTGATTTTGTAGCATATGTAAACGGTCCTGCTACATCTCAATGGGGATCGCAACGTGCAGTTTTAGGTCATCCGCAACCATACAATCTGAAATATATTCAGGTGGATAACGAACGAAATATGACGCGCGGATACTTGGAATGTGTAAAGAAATTCGCACTTGCCGCCTGGAAAGTCGATCCTGAAATGACCATCATGACTTCGTTGAACATTGGAACAAATCCGAAGAGTTACGCCCGCGATACAAAAGAGTACGAATTAACCCACGAAATGATAAAATGGTTTATTGATCAGGGAAAACCGGCTAAAATAGCTTGGGATCCGCATTATGGCGGTTGGCTCGGATTTGCAAACGACCCGGAATTTACTCATGAATTGGGTATTGACCTTCAGACGGAATTAAATAAGGATTTTCCGGGTTTCAAGCTCAATCTTCATCCGATGGAAGAAAACGGTAGCCGGTGCGACTGGAATCGTGGCTTGGCACATGCTCATAACTGGAATAAACTGCAACGCTATGGCGACCATTTCAAAATGCTTGGTACTGCCAATACCTTTCAACCGCACGGATTACATTACATGTGGGATCAGGGACGCATACATTACAACTCTCATGCAATATGGTTTCAACCATCGGCTTATATTGATGAAGCCATGATAACCGAATGGTTGCCAAACGTGGTAAAAACCGTTAGCAGTAATGAACCGGTTGTGGATATTACAGCAAAAATCAATGATTCAGCTGATTCGCTTTCATTGTATATTGTCAATCTATCGGATCAACCGCAGCAGGCAATCATCCATATTGATAATTTCCGCTATAATAACAGAGCAAAAGTATGGACTATTGGCAACTGTGACCTCAACGAGATAAATACAGACAAAAACATGTTTAATGTTGTTCCTAAAATAACTACTGTAAACTTAGCACGTAACGACGCCAGATATACATTACCAAAATATTCCTACACGATCATTACGCTTACAAAGTCAAGGTAACTACTATTAATTTTTTAAATAATTTTTTTAAATGAAAAACTTAAAAAAAATCTTTCAACTGCTTGCATTATTTTTTATAACTGGTCGTTCGATCCTATTCCCTGTCGAGCTGAAAGCGCAAGATATTCAGCAGTCTGAATTAAAAGAGCGTGGATATTATTTACCTACAAGAATAACGATCACTTACAATGACCAGTCGACAATAGCCGAGCCTGGCATTCCTGAATGGCTTGCTGTTGCTGTCAACGTGATTCGCGAGTTGTATCCCAAATACGACAAATATCTCGAAACGGAAGGACATATACCATCAGGAGTGATAGAACTTCGAGCCCAGAGTACGGGTCCTATCGGATGGAACAGCAGCACAACAATCGGATTCAACATTGATTATATCAAACCAGGCGCCGGCGGCGAAAAAGATTGGGGTATGATAGCGCATGAGTTGGTACATTTCATTCAAAATTATCAAGGCGGACAGGGGACAGGCGTGCCGGGTTGGATAACCGAAGGAATAGGCGACTATGTCCGACATGCTATTTTCGAGCCGGAAAAAGAAATGCGACCCGTAAACCCGGATCGGGCAAAGTACACGGATGCATACCAGGTTTCTGCCGGTTTTCTTATGTGGATCGCTGAGGCCTACGACAAAGATTTAGTACCTAAACTGAATATGCATGGTCGTAAACGTACCTACTCGGACGACGTTTTTGAGGAATATACAGGGAAAAAACTTGACGACCTGTGGGCCGAATATATTGAAAAAATTATTCGACCGTTACAACAGGAAAACAAACGATTAGTGCCTGCAATATGGTTTCCTAAGCTGATGCAACATCTGCAAGAATTTGAAAAGCGTTTTGCACTACTGCAACCGGAACAGCGTCCACAGGAACAACAAGGCGAAGGACGCGGACAAGGGCGAGGACAGCGACCGCAGGGAGGAAATTAAGTCGTTCAATAATAATTAATAATCTAAAAAAAAAGTATTATGAAAAAAAGTATTAAAAAATGGATCGTATGCTTCACCATTATTTGTTTTTCATCAACAGTACATCTGTTACAGGCAAAAGAACCCAATCTACCAATTACGACCAACACGATTGAGATTAACGGAAACAGGTTTGTGACTTTTTGTATCATGATTCGGACAACGCCTTGGGAAGTGTCGCGCGACGTAAAAGTTCATCCGCGCGACGAAGGCGATTGGCATACGCTCGAAGGCGTTGTCGCCATGCGGGAATCTTTTGCAAAACATAATCCTGAAGGCAGATTGACTTGGGGATTTACGCTCAATGCACTCGAAGACCCTCGACAAAATTTTCGTGAGATTCGCGAATATGTCGTTGCATGCCAAAAGAAATATGGCGACGAGGTCTCGTATTTCCCCGGTTATTTTCCAGCCATGTATTTACCGCGCGAAAGGGTAAATCGAGAAATGACAGAGGCTATCAATATCATTTCCAAACTTGTAGGCAATGGATACCGTCCACAGTCTATTATCGGAGGGTTTCTGTCGGCCAACAGTTTACAGTATTTATCTGAAGTTGAAAACATTCATGTAGCCCATGCTGTAATCTGGAGCCAGCATAACGTGGATGGCGGAGGAGCCGACGGATCGCCATCTTATCCATTTTATCCTTCGCTGGAACACTTCTGCAAGCCCGCGCAAGGGAAAGAAGATTTTATTGACTGCGTGAACTTAGACGGCTGGACGATGGATTTTATCTGTGCGCGTCAAAGCGGAACGAACGGGCATGCAATTACGGGCTACAATAGCCGTCGTGGAATTGGTCCAATCGAAACTTACATTGGTTGGGGGCTTGAATTAGGACACAAAGAAGTCATGCATACGATGGCCATTCATTTTGAGAAAGGACTCGAATTAAACGGATTTGGATGGGCTACAAACATTTGGGAAGCCCAATTGATACATGAAATAGGGAAAGAAAAAATTTGCGATGCGCTTGAACTTTGGGTCAGCGATACAAAAAAACGATGGCCGGATACGCATTTTATTTCTTTTGGTGAATTTGGTACGCTATGGAGAGAAAAATACAAAACAAACGACGACTGGAACTATCGTTTTGAAGAGCGCGGTTCGGGACTTGGCGATTCGTATAATAACCTTGAAATCAGATGGTTTATGAATAAAGAGTTTCGTTTAGCTATCTTACGCGACTGGCATAAAAGAAGGTCGCCTGCTTACGTGATTGATTTTACCCGCTATGACTTACCGGCAAAGGAACCTGCCGACCCGTCGCCCGAACGTCCTGTCAGGGATTGGAGTCTGATCAATAAGATGAACCAGAAAGGGTTGAGACCGCAGGATCAGCCGAAAATAATTCAAGACCTCGAAGAGGATGACCGCACTTTAATTACGAAATATTATCCGGAATTGTTTACTACGCCAACTCAACGTGCACGATAATCTTTTTTCATGCACAATCGGTAGTACCCTGATTACCTAAGGCGAAAAATGAAATGACGGATAATTTTGGCGATCAGGAAGAGGGTTATCAGGACGAGGATGATAAATGCGCCGGAGGGAATATTGAAAAAATAAGAAAGGAAGAGGCCTGATGTACAGCCCAATAGTCCTAACAGGCAACTGGCGACGGTTATTTTATAATAGTTCGAGGTAAAGAGGTTGGCGGTCATCTGGGGGATTGTAAGTATACTCATCAACAACATGATACCGATCAACCGGATGGACAGGACAATCGTTGCGGCTATTAACAGCATCATCATATATTCGATAAATCGAACAGGTATTTGCTGAGTAAATGCAAAATCACGGTCGAAAGCGATATAGACGAGCGTTTTTTTAGCAATAACATAGATCAAAATAAGGCTGATGGAGAGAAGCGCCATCCAGCGGAGATCGGTAATTGATACCGTCAGAATATTACCAAAAAGATATGCTGAAAGGTTAGGCACATAGCCGGGCGTCAAGGAAATAAAAACGACACCGATTGCCATCCCGAGCGACCATACGGTGGCAATGACAGAATCTTCGCGAAGTTGATGATAGCTTCTCGAATGACTGACGTATTCAACGCCAAAAGCAGATGCGGCGGCAAAAAGTAACGCCGACAACAACGGGTTGATACCCAAGTAAAACCCCATCCCCAATCCGCCAAAAGATGCGTGCGTAATGCCTCCGCTGATGAATACGATCCGGCGGGAAACGATATAGGTACCTACGATACCGCAGGCAATAGAGATCAACAGGCTTGCCCAGAGGGCGTTTTGAAAAAATGTATAGCGTAAAATATCCATAAGTGATGATTTATCTCAGGTTATATTGTTCTTCCATCATTAAAAAAGCGTCGTCAACCAGTTGGTTGGGAAGGTTGATATCCCTGAGTTGCAGGCTTGTTAGCCATGCCATCACTTCCTTTGGCTGCATGGTATACAAGACTTCGCGAAATTCTTCTACGGCGCTTTCGGAATGTTGGCCGGAATCAATACCGCTGTAGGCGTCTAACTCTTCATCGTCGAAATATTCAATCTTTTTACGCATGAATTCCGGCAAACGTTCACATTTTTCGTGCTTGCCGCAGCAATCGGTTGGTAAGTCCATTGTGTGCATTATCTTTCGGTAATTAAAAAAGCGGCCTTTTGTAGATTTTCCCAGAATGAAGGGTAACTTTTCGAGACAACATGCGGGTCGGTGATAGATATGCCATCACCTGTACATAAGGTAACAGGTGTAAATGCCATGGCCATCCGGTGGTCTTCGTAGGTGGCGATAACAGGGGCAGTCTCAGCTTCGCATCCTGCACCGCTCCAAATCAGCGTGTTGTCATGGTGGATATTGAGCAAATAACCGAGTTTACGGATTTCGGTTTGGAGGGCGAGAAGGCGGTCGGTCTCTTTGATTTTAAGACTTTGTAGGCCTGTGAAACGAAAGGGGATACGCAGCATAACGCAGGTGACGGCCATTGTTTGCGCCATATCGGGCATGGAGGTGAAATCGAGTTGCAGCGGACTCTCAACGGTTCGTTCTTTTTTAGTAAGCGTTACGCCCAATGGAGAGAAGGATGTTTTGACGCCTAACGGATCGAATAATGCGGCAATGGAGGCGTCGCCCTGCAAACTGTCAGGCCATAGCCCTTTGAGCGTAACCGAAGCATTTATATCGTTGCTCAATGCAACCATCTCGTACCAGTACGATGCCGCGCTCCAATCGGCTTCAACGATAAAATCATCATTCATGTTATACTGTTGTGGCAGAACAGCGAAAGTAGCGCCTTCGTTAAAAACGATTACGCCGAACTGTCGCATCAGCTGAACGGTCAGGTTGATATACGACTTGGATATTATGTGGCCTGCCAGATGTAGTCGCAAGCCGTTTGTCATAGTCGGCGCTATCATTAATAATGCTGAAATATACTGCGAGCTGATGCTCCCGTCAAGTTCAATTTCACCCCCTTTCAATGGCTGTCCGGTGATTTGAAGCGGAGGGTATCCGTCTTTTTCTTTATATTCTATTTGCGCCCCTACAGTGCGAAGCGCATCAACAAGGATTTTAATGGGACGGTTTTTCATCCGTTCAGTACCTGTGAGCAGGTAATCGCCCGGCTGTCCGGAGAGATATGCGGTTAAGAAACGCATGGCCGTACCTGCGGCGCCTACGTCAATTACAAGGTTGCTTTCGACAAGTGCATTGATAACAACTTTCGTATCATCACAGACGGAGAGATTGTGGATAGGCTTCGGATGCTTGCTTAAAGCGTTAATGATAAGAACTCTATTGCTTATGCTTTTGGATGCGGGAAGCAATATTGCTGCTTTCAGGGCAGTGGGGGCTTTGATAAAATACATCGTTTTTTTTTCTATTCGCGTACAAAAATAATATTTTAAAAATAATTTTCCAGTTTTTTTGCATTCATATGAAATAATTTTCTAATTTTGCACGCTGTCATGTCAAAATGAGAAGATTATACTATAAACAATTTTAAATTTATCTGTTATGAACAAAAAGTTCTTTTTACCATTCCTTGCATTAACTGCAATGATTACGTTTTCCGCCTGTTCCGGAAAACTAACCTCTTTATCGAGCCAATACATCAAAGCCGAACCGCAGCCATTAGAGGCGGTTGGCGGCGAGGTGCCGGTAACGATTAGCGCTACATTCCCGGCTAAGTGGTTCAATAAGAATGCGATAGTTACAGTAACACCTGTCCTTCGTTATGCTACCGGCGAGACGTGGGGCACCTCTTACTCCTTTCAGGGCGAAAAGGTAAAGGCCAACAATCAGGTTGTATCTTATGCGGGCGGCGGAAATGCTACCATGCGATCACGGTTTGAATACAAACCGACGATGAAAAAGTCGGAGTTGTTCCTTACATTCGACGCCAAGATCAAGAACAAAAGCGTTAAGCTACCAGAGATAAAGATCGGCGACGGAGTCATTGCCACTGCCATGCTGGCCGATGCTTCAACAGCCAATCCTGCCATCGGCGCAGACAAGTTCCAGCGTATTATCAAAGAGGCTTATGATGCCAATATCATGTTCCTGATTCAACAGGCCGAGTTGCGTTCACAAGAGATAAACAAAGGAGAAGTCACCGATTGGAAAAACCTGGTTGAAAACGCCAATCAAACGCCCAATCAAAATGTGTCAGTCGAAATATCTGCATATGCTTCGCCTGATGGTGGAGTGAAATTGAACGATGCCTTAGCTGAAAGGCGCGAAGTCAATACCCGGAATTACTTGAATAACGAACTCAGACGACGCCAGATAGACATACCTGTTGACGCGCGTTATACCGCTCAGGACTGGGAAGGATTCCGCGAACTGGTATCAAAATCGAATCTTCAGGATAAAGAGCTGGTGCTCCGTGTATTGTCAATGTATACCGATCCGGAACAAAGAGAACGCGAGATCAAAAATATCTCTACTGTGTTCAAATCGTTAGCCGATGAAATCCTTCCGCAACTGCGTCGTTCGCGTTTGACCGCCAATATTGAGATTATTGGAAAATCGGATGAAGAAATCGCCTTATTAGCAAAGAATAGCGCAGGATTGCTCAATATTGAAGAACTGCTGTATGCCGCTACTTTAACCGAAAACGCAACCGAAATTGAAACGATCTACACGAAAGCAAGCAGTATTTTCCCGGATGATTACCGCCCATGGAATAATATCGGTATGCAGCGTTTCCGCGCCGGCGATTTTGTGAAGGCTGAAGAGATGTTCAACAAATCCAATTCCGTTAAGAATAACAGCGAGGCAAATATCAACCTGGGTCTATTGGCCTTACTGAAAGGCGATAAGGCAAAAGCACAACAATTGTTTGGCAGTGCATCGGATGTACCAGAATTAGGCGAATCGCTTGGCCTGCTGTACATTACACAGGGCGAGTATGCAAGAGCGGTCAGTTCGTTTGCCGGCGTAAAGAGTAATAATGCCGCCCTTGCACAACTATTAACCAAGGATTACAGTACTGCTGCCCAGACCTTGAATGCAGTGAAGCGGCCCGACGCCATCACCGATTATTTGAAAGCAGTCGTTGCCGCACGCACGAATGACGCCTCCGGCGTAGTGGCCAACATGAAAGCAGCCATCGCCAAAGACCGTTCGCTTGCAAGAGAAGCAGCTGCCGACCTCGAATTCGCCAAATACATGACGAATGCTTCGTTCACGGAACTGCTACGATAACTTCTTACTAAAATTACAAATTACGAATTACGAATTACGAATTACGAACTAAAACCCCGTAATAAGTAATTCGTAATTTTTTTTAATTTTATTGACACATGAAGTTTTTATTAACCGGATTGTTTTTTCTTCTTGTATGTTCATGTTCATTAAAAGAAAAGAAAGCAACAGTACGGACTGCCCCCGATATCCCTTCAGCGTGGCTGATGATAGAAAAGGATGATTATATTATCCATTATCCGCAGACGTGGGAAAGGCAAAGCAGATCTGAAGGCGTTGAATTTCAACTTTTTTCCCCGATAACTTCGTCAGCTGACAAACTTCGTGATAATGTGAATCTTGTCATTGTAAACCTTTTCGCGAAAATGTCGCTCGAACGCTATGTGGCGTTAGAAGAGAAAAATCTAAAAGATAAATTTTCGATTTCAGTCACCGGCAAAAATAAATATTCAGTTGACGGACAGGTGTATTATCAACTAAACATGAGATGGAAAGACGGCAACTGCCTAACACAGCATTTCTATCTGAAAGAAAAAACGGCCTATATTCTATCATTTACATACAATCCTGATGAAATGGACTACATGCTAAGCGAAGGCGAAAAAATATTGGCCTCATTCAAAGTAAAGTGAAATTTTTTTTCTACCTTTGGCCGTTCATTTCAAAAAAGAATTGTCATTCAATGTTTTCATACCAGTTCGGATCGTACAAACATATTGTCTTCCAGCAAATAAGCGTTATATGCGTAGTGGTCGGATATTTAGGGCTGTCTATACTTCCCTTATCTGCCGAAAAAAGTTACTGTTTTCGTGTGTATCTGAAGGATAAAGGCGAATCATCTTATAAAGCACATTCGCCTGAAAGCTTTTTGTCACCCGAAACGATTGAAAGACGTATGTTGCGGGAAGTGTTTATTGACGAGACTGACTTTCCAATATCTGACCGGACGATTGAAGACTTACAAGTACTTGGTGTTCAGATTGTTGTGCAAAGCAAATGGATGAAAACCGTTGTTGTCGAGACGGTCGACAGTCTGTTTGCCGGGAAGTTGGCAGCAATCCCTTTCGTCGATTCAGTCAAATGTGTTTGGAGAGGGGAGGAACGAATAGATACGCAACCCTGCCCTGACGATACTTCCCGATATGTATCAAGAGACGACCCCGATACGACGATTTACGGAAACGCAACAGAGCAGATTCGGATATTGAACGGGATACGCCTGCATGAAGCCGGTTATCGCGGAAAAGGGATGCGTATTGCCGTTATTGACGCCGGCTTTATGAATGTGGACAGAATCGACGCGTATGCTTCAATGATGTTATTGGGAACGCACAACGTCACATTTCCGGCGCGCAGTGTTTATTGCGAAGACAATCATGGCACCAAAGTATTATCATGCATCGCTGCCGATCTGAAAGGAGTGATGGTAGGGACAGCGCCCGAAGCATCATACCTGTTAATAAAGAGTGAAGATATTCGAGGCGAATACCCGATAGAAGAAGATTTTTGGGCGGCGGCAGTAGAATATGCCGACAGTGTCGGCATCGATGTCATTACCTGTTCTTTAGGCTATAATAAATTTGACAGCATACCGGATTACTATACGAAAGACGATTTAAACGGACAGACGGCTTTTGTGAGCCAGGTAGCTACGATTGCAGCCCAAAAAGGAATATTGGTGGTCAGCAGCGCGGGTAACGAGGGCAACAACGAATGGGAACGCATCACCTTCCCCGCTGACGCCCAGGATGTTTTGACAGTTGGCAGTGTAACGTCCGAGAAAGAGAGAAGTCCGTTCAGTTCGGTCGGGATGACTTCCGACTACCGAATCAAACCGGATGTCGTAGCGTTGGGAAGTAATGTTTGTGTGATCAATGACGCCGGACAAGTGCAATATAATAACGGCACTTCCTTTTCGACTCCCATGGTAGCAGGCTTGGCGGCCTGTTTGTGGCAGGCCTTTCCATTATTGAAAAATACCGAAGTGATACAACTTATTAGAGATACTGCCAGTCAAGGTAAAAACCCTGATGTACAGTTAGGGTACGGAATTCCTAATATGTATAACGCCTATATCAAAGCCAATAATGACGACTTACGTAAATAATTCAAGTATTGAAATGAGTTCTCGCGAAGCCTTATCGCTTAAGGAACTGAATACGATGATCCGTGAAGTCATTTCCGACGCTTTACCTGCTACCAGTTGGGTGAGGTCGGAGATAAGTGATGTGCGCGTGAACGGTTCATCAGGTCACTGTTATCTGGAGTTTATTGAGAAAGATGAGAAAACCGGACAGATCATTGCCAAAGCTCGTGGTACCATATGGGCACGTACTTTTCATACGCTCAAATCCTATTTTGAAAATGAAACAGGCCAGCCGCTTTCCTCCGGTTTGAAAGTACTGGTGAATGTCTCGGTTGATTTTCACGAACTGTACGGATACAGCCTGAGTGTTTACGATATCGACCCCTCCTATACGTTAGGCGATATGGTAAAAAAAAGGCAAGAGATCGTTCGTCGTTTGCAGGAGGAAGGGATTTTTGAACTTAACAAAGAATTACTGTTCCCGTCAATCCCGCATCGAATAGCAGTGGTCACATCGTCGACAGCAGCGGGATATGAGGATTTTATCCACCAATTAACAGGGAATGAATTTGGCTTCCCTTTTTATATCAAACTTTTTCCGGCGACGATGCAGGGAGACAGAACGGAAGAGAGCGTAATCGCAGCGCTTGATCGTATTTTTCCTCATACCGACCTCTTTGACGTGGTCGTTATTATTCGTGGTGGTGGCTCTACTTCCGAGTTAAGCAGTTTTGATTCCTATCCTTTAGCGGCTAACTGTGCACAGTTCCCTTTGCCTGTTATTACCGGCATCGGCCATGAGCGGGATGATACGGCGCTGGATATGGTTGCCCATACGCGCCTGAAAACGCCCACAGCTGTGGCTGCTTTTCTCATTGACCGTATGAAGTGCGAAGCGGCTCAAGTGCAGGAACTGGAATATAGGATAGGCGAAAAGGTCTCAGCGTATGTACTATTAAAAAAATCTGCCCTGCAAACACTTACAGCCAAATTTCCCGTTACGGTTATTGGTTATATCGAACAGCGCCGCAAGCATCTTCATGCGGTCACGGCATTTATGTCGTCATTGCCTCGGTTAATACATCACCGTACAGAGAAATTATACGAACTCCATTCGCGCCTGCAACGCGCTACGGATATGATGATTTTTAGAAATGCAACTTTGATAGCCGGTATACCTGCCCGTTTGCACCGCGCTGTTGGAACAGTATGCGCCGAACGCCGACAAGACATTTTATTGAAGGAACAATATGTAAAAATGGTCTCTCCTGAATATGTTTTAAAGCGAGGATATACGCTTACCTGTAAAAACGGCAGGATTGTGAAATTAGCCAGTGATTTAACTGTTAGTGACGAGATTATTATAAAATTTATGGATGGCGAAAAGAAAGGTGTAATTATTTAAAATGGAAAAAACAAATGTAAAATGGAAAAAATAGAAACGTATCAAGAAGCCGTAGAAAAATTACGCACCATCGTTGAGGATATCGAAAGAGGGGAGCTGGATGTAGACGTACTTTCCGAAAAGGTAAAGGAAGCAACCCGTCTGATCAAGCTTTGTAAAGAAAAACTTTTTAAAGCAGACGAAGAAGTGAAGAAAATTCTTGAAGAACTTGATTAAAGTCTTATGAAAAAAACGGTCATCATCGTTGCCGGCGGAAAAGGGCTGCGCATGGGCGCCGACTTGCCGAAACAATTCATCCCCTTACAGGGAAAGCCCGTCCTGATGCATACAGTAAATGTATTCTATCAATGGGATGCTGCTGCCGAACTCATATTGGTTATCCCCGAAGAACATGCCGATTATTGGAATATACTTTGTCGGGAACTGAACTTTACCATTCCCTATCGAACGGTTTTTGGAGGGGAGACGCGCTTTCATTCTGTTCGTAACGGATTAAGCGAAGTGGACGGAGGTGGTCTGATTGCCGTACACGATGGTGTTCGTCCGTTTGTTTCGCCGGAGATAATCACTTCCTGTTTCCGGGCAGCCGAATTGTTCGGGGCAGCCATTCCCGTCACCCCGGTGATTGAATCCGTACGCGAAATTACCGGCGAATCAAGTCATGCGTTTGATAGGCGTCGACTGTTAATTGTACAAACACCGCAAGTCTTTCACGCCGACATCCTGTTCAAGGCATACGAACAGCCATATAATGAACTTTTTACGGAAGACGCCTCATTGGTTGAAGCTTTGGGCTATTCAATTCACCTGGTTGAAGGCAGCTACGCAAATATCAAAATCACAACCCCAACAGACCTTCGGTTTTTTACTGAAAACTGAAAACTAATGATCGCCAATCGTTCCATCAAGTTTCTGACGGGAGTTGGCCCCAAGCGGGCGGAAATCCTTCAAAAGGAAGTAAGTATTACTTCTTTTGAAGATATGCTGTATTATTTTCCCTACAAATATGTGGATCGTAGCCGCATTTATAAGATAAGCGAAATAAGTGACGAGATGCCGTATCTACAACTGAAAGGGCGAATATTGCGGTTTGAAACGGTAGGGGAGGGCAGGACGAAACGTTTGATTGCAAAATTTACAGACGGGTTAGATACCATTGACTTAGTATGGTTTAAAGGTTTGAAATTCATTACGGATAAATACAGGGTAGGGCAGGAGTATATCGTTTTCGGCAAACCGACATTATTTTCTCACGATTATAACATAGCACACCCCGACATTGATCCAGTTGAAAATGTTTCGCAGGTGGCAAACGGGCTTACGCCGTTTTACAATACGACTGAAAAGATGAAAAAGTCCTTTCTCAATTCTCGCGCCATACAAAATATTCAGTATAATCTACTTACAACAATCGAATGGGACATCCCCGAAACGCTCCCTCCACCCCTCCTTTCAAAATTAAACATGACGTCGGTTTCAGAGGCGATGAAAAATATCCACTTCCCGGAATCGGCAGAAAAATTACGTCAGGCACAACTTCGTCTGAAATTCGACGAACTGTTTTACATTCAGTTGAACATCCTTCTTACAGCGACAATTCGTCGTAACAAGTTGAAAGGCCTCATTTTCCCTGTCGTCGGCGATGCGTTCAATACCTTTTATAAAAACTATCTCCCATTTGAGTTGACGAGCGCCCAGAAGCGTGTCATTCGTGAGATGCGTGCGGATATGGGTAGCGGTCGTCAAATGAACCGTCTGTTACAGGGCGACGTCGGTAGCGGAAAAACGCTCGTAGCGCTGATGACAATGCTCCTGGCCATTGATAATGGCTATCAGGCATGTATGATGGCGCCAACAGAAATACTCGCCAACCAGCACTATACAACTATCAGAGAGTTCCTTCAGGATATGAATATCCGTGTAGAACTCCTTACAGGCTCAACAACAAAGAAAAAGCGCGAAAAGATCCTGCCCGAATTGGCTTCGGGAACAATTGACATCCTCGTCGGGACTCACGCATTGATAGAAAACACGGTAACGTTTGGATCGCTCGGCATGGCAGTCATAGACGAGCAACATCGTTTCGGCGTAGAGCAACGGTCGCGGTTATGGATAAAAAATAATACGCTCCCCCATGTTTTGATCATGACCGCCACGCCCATCCCACGCACCCTTGCCATGACCCTTTATGGCGATCTCGACGTGTCGGTAATTGACGAATTGCCACCCGGACGCAAGCCGATTAAAACCATTCACCGCTACGACGCCAAAAAAGCGGCGGTCTTTCAATTCCTGAGAGAGGAAATACGAAAAGGCCGTCAGGTCTATGTTGTGTATCCCCTGATTGCAGAAAGCGAGACGCTTGATTTCAAAAACCTGGAAGAAGGATTCAAAACTTTCCAACAGGTATTCCCCGAATTTGAAGTCTGCATGGTACACGGCAAAATGAAAGCCAAAGAGAAAGATGCGCATATGCAACGCTTTGCTTCGGGTAAGGCGCACATCTTAGTTGCCACTACGGTGATTGAAGTAGGCGTCAACGTGCCGAACGCCTCTGTGATGGTTATCGAAAGCGCCGAACGTTTTGGCCTCTCACAGTTACATCAGTTACGCGGTCGCGTAGGACGCGGCGCAGAACAATCGTACTGCATCTTGATATCGTCCTATAAACTAAGCAACGAAACCCGCAAACGCATTGAAATAATGGTACAGAGCAACAACGGATTCGTCATCGCTGAAGAAGACCTGAAACTGCGCGGCGCCGGCGATCTCGAGGGAACGCAACAGAGCGGCGACCGCCTACACTTCAAAATAGCCAATCTCGCCACCGATGGCCAGATACTCCAATACGCCCGCAATATAGCGCGGGAAATACTCCATGACGACCCCGAGCTCGAAACCCCCGAAAATAACCTCCTGAAAATCCGCCTCGCCACCCTTTTTAAACGCAAAATCAACTGGGGGCTGATTTCCTGACGCTTTTCATTTTTTTTACAATACGATAGGTCCTTTACCGTGACGAATGATTTCGAAGGGCTCGGTGGTGCAGTTCACGACTGTCGAGCCTTCAATGTCGCCAAATCCGCCGTCTACCACCATATCAACTTGGTCTGCGTATATTTCGTGTATCAGTTCGGGATCGGTGGCATGTTCAGGCTCGTCGGGGTCGAAGTGAACCGACATGGACAGCATCGGATGCCCCAGTTCGCGGCATATCTCACGAATGATTGGATTGGCGGGCATGCGTATGCCGACCTCTTTGCGTTTTTTATATATTTTTGGCAGCCCGTTATTGGTCGGTAAAATGAAAGTGAACGGACCGGGCAGATAGTCGCGTATCAATTTAAAGACTGAATTACTGACTTTTGCGTATTCGCTGATGTTCGACAGATCATAACAGATAATAGAAAGATTACTTTTTTCCGGATTGACGCCTTTTAACCGGCAAATGTTTTCTACTGCACGCACATCAAGCGCATCGCAGCCGATGGCATACATCGTATCGGTTGGATAGATCACCAAACCTCCTTCCTGCAAAATTTTCACAACCTTGCCGACGTCCTTAATATTTGGGTTATCCGGGTAAATCTTTATTATCATAAGCGTCAACTTTTAACTCTTAACTCATAAAGTAAATTCGTTTCACACGAGGCGCAATGGAGGTGAAAATTTCATACGGGATTGTATTTATTTTTTCGGCTATCTCATTGACGGTCAGTTCTTCATTAAAAAGTATGACTGTGTCGCCTTCCTTTGCCTCCACGCCGGTTACGTCGATCATGCAGGTATCCATACATATATTACCGACTATCGGGCAGCGTTTGCCTGCGACGAGCGCCTCTCCTTTGCCATTGCTCAAAAGTCGGTTCAGTCCGTCGGCATAGCCAATCGGAATAACGGCAATCTTTGAATCCTGCCTGACGAATGTCTTGCGTCCATAGCCCACAGAATGGCCGGAAGGCACAACGCGAATTTGAAGTATGATCGTTTTAAGCGAACATACGCATTGTAAATCTTTGGAGACGCCCGATCCGCTGACTCCATAGAGCGAAATACCTAATCGCACCATATCCATTTGATAGGCGAGAAAACGCTCTGCGCCTGCGGAATTAAGGATGTGTTTCATCACAGGATAACCTAATTCGTCTTCGAATCTGGTCGCTCCCTTTGAAAAAATTTTCAACTGATAATCCGTAAAATCATCCAAATCAGGCGAATCGCTCCCTGCCAGATGCGAAAAAACGGAACGAACCGTCAATCCGCTTTGCATTTTCAGCCTGCAGGTTAACTCCAAAATATCGTCCGGGTTAAAACCGAGCCTGTGCATGCCCGTATCAATCTTAATATGAACAGGGAAAGACGTGATACCGCAGCGCTTGGTCTCTCTGATTAAGGCATCGAGCAACCGGAAGTTATACACTTCAGGCTCTAAACGTTGATCGAACAACACATGAAAACTATTCAACTCCGGATTCATCACCATTATCGGGATTGTGATGCCTTCCTTGCGCAATTCTTCGCCTTCGTCGGCCACTGCAACCGCCAAATAATCGCATTGATGCTCCTGAAGCGTCTTTGCGATCTCAAAAGCCCCTACACCATATCCGAATGCCTTGACCATACAGGCGATTTTAGTTTGCGGCTGAAGCCGCGAACGGTAGTAATTATAATTATGTACGATTGCATCGAGGTTGACTTCCAGGATGGTTTCATGCACTTTTTTTTCCAGTAATTCGACGATCTGCTCGAAGTGAAACGAACGCGATCCTTTGATCAGTATTAATTCATTTTGGAATTGATGTTGCTTAAACTGATTGATAAAAGCCTCCGTCGACGGGAAAAAATCTTTTTCAGGCTGGTCAAACAGCGAGGCGTGGGCGCTGATGTTCGGGCCGATTCCGATGAGGCGTCCTATCTGTTTGCGGCGCAGTCGCTCGGCAACATTTGTATACAGTAATTTCTGACGCATTCCTGATTGTAAAATATCGGATAAGATCACCGTACTTTTTAGTACTTTACCGGCTCTGCGACTCTGCTGGAAATTCAATGCCACCGACAATGAATTGACGTCTGAATTATAGGCGTCGTTGATCAGATGGCAACCGTTTACACCTTGTTTCGCCTCCAAACGCATGGCCACCGGTTCGAGTGATGCAAAGATGGCGTCTTTGCGGATGATCTCGGATGGTTTAAGGTATGACATCACGACAAGGCAATGGATAATATCTTCAATGAAACCGTCGTCCGTAAAAGGAATGGTATATTCATGGGTAATACCCATCATTGTACAGCGAAGCCTTGTCGTTGATTCGCCTTTTTCTATCAGATTCACAAAAAGTGTAGCATCGGCGTCCTTCCTGCTCCAGCCAACGGCTTTATACGAAAGACATGATGCGTCCAATGCGCTTTCTATCAATTGATCATCAGAATTATAGATGATGACGTCGCTATCGAAAAAAAGCGAAAGTTTTTCGATACATTTCTCTTTAGCCGTCTTGAAATTTTCCTGATGCGCCTCCCCGATATTCGTTATCACGCCAATGGTAGGAGCAATCATCGGGCGCAATGCATCCATCTCATGCGGAAATGAAATGCCTGCCTCAAAAATACCCAGTGTGTGTCGCTTATCCATCTCCCATACTGATAATGGGACGCCGATCTGCGAATTATAGCTGCGCGGCGAGCGTACAATATTGAAATCGGTATGCATTAACTGGTACAGCAACTCCTTGACAACCGTTTTACCGTTACTTCCCGTAATCCCCACTATCGGTATTGTAAAACGCCTGCGATGAAATGTGGCTAATTGCTGTAAGGCTTTCAACGGTTCCTTTACCAACAGGAAATTGGCCGCTTCCAAATGTCTGTACTCGGGTAACTCCTTAGATATGACAAAATTACGAACACCCATCCGGTACAGATTGCCGATATATTTGTGGCCGTCGTTGGTTTTGGTCTGAAAGGCAAAGAACAAGGTGCGCTCCGGTACGGTAATCGTCCGGCTATCTGTCAGCAAATAGGCGATTGACATGTCACAAACGATATGACACGATGCCTTAACGATGGCGGCTATTTCCTTTATTCGATAGTTCATGCTAATTCTTGCAACCTTTCTGCTATTTCTTTTTCTTCTTTTGAAATGCAAATGTACGGGTTTTTCTTTTGTACCCGTTTAATTTTGTTGATTGTTTGTAATAAAAATTGTTTGTAGTGGCCGGTCGACGGATGAAACGGTCGGTGTGAGACGTCGCGCAGAACCGATTCCACCTCCTTCAAATCATCTTTTACACCGTTATTCATAGATACATCACAAAACCGTTCCCAAATATAGTCAATTGCTATTTTCGACGGATGAAGCATGTCATCGGCATAAAACCGGTAATCGCGCAACTCGTCCATCATCAATTCATAGGCCGGAAAATAATATATGCGACCAGGATATTTGTCGATTAGCGCCTGCTCCGCCAGCAGTAAGATGGATTTGCTTAACTGGTTGCCATGTGCGCCATCTTTCCAATGACGTACCGGGCTAACTGTTAATATCACTTTGGCAGATGCGTTCACCGTGAAAAAAAGATCAAGCGCCGCAGACCATTCGTTGACGATCTGATCAATTGTCAACAGCGTGCTATTGAAATGATCGGAGGGCAATTGATGACAATTGGCAACTATTTGTCCATCCTTATTTAAGCGGTACACCCACGCTGTTCCAAATGTTATCAATAAAAAGGATATTTTACTGAAACAGGTAGCCGCCACAGATAATGCGTTGTTCATATTCCATAGGACTTCCCTAATCGATGTGCCTGAAAATTTCCCGTGATGCATAAAACTGTGATACATCCCGTTGTATTCAAACAAATCGTTTTCTACAAAAGGTTCGGGGTTCAGTAAACGTTTACAGCCTGCAGCAACCGACAATGGATTATATAAGACGCCGAAAGGGTTGATGCATACGTTCCATCCATGCTCCTTCATTTTCATGCCGATTTGTTCGGCAAAGCACGAACCAATAAACATCAGCCGGTCCTGATAACTGATGCCGAAAGGCGACTTCGGCATCTCTATGTGTTTACAATAGGCTATCATAATAATGCTTTTATTCACCACAAAAATACATAATATTTCAAATATACAAAAATATGCTGTAAAACATATTATTTCGTATATGCCAGAAAAATAGATATATACGACTGTATTTTGACGTATTATTCACATTATCAAAATCTTTTTTATTCCTTTTATTTGGATAATACATAACAAATACCGTACTTTGTAACGAATTTCCCCTTGTGAAAAACGATAAAGGAAGAATTTTGCATGAAAAGAAGTATCGTATTCATCATATGCAGTATCACACTTAGTTTGCCTTGTCAGGCGCAAGTGTTCAGGCAAGTGCAGGTGTTTAAAAAACCGGCACAACAAAAGGTGCACAACGTAGTTGATGTAACACGGCTTGAGAAACATGCTTCGGAATTATTGGCAAACTATGTTACGCCAGCGAAAATGGTCGGTGAGTTGGCAACGCCCAAATTCAATGATTACAATGATCTGCTATTAAAAGAAAGCCTGATGTTTCCAGCCGATGAATTATACCAGTCCAACTGGGATACACTCCATGTAGATCCTTTTAAATCTGCATCAATCACATTTCCGGATTCTTACGCTATCGACTGCAGTTCGTTCAATATGCCTATTGATGTAGAACTTAAAATAACGTCCAAATACGGTCCACGCCGTCGCAACATGCATCAGGGTACTGATCTTAAAGTTCAAATCGGGGATACCATCCGTGCTGCATTCGACGGAAAAGTGCGAATTAAAAGTTTTGAACGACGGGGTTTTGGTTATTATTTGGTGCTGCGACACCCGAACGGGCTTGAAACCGTTTACGGTCATCTATCCAAATTTCTTGTAAACGAAAACCAAATCGTGCGTGCAGGCGAAATGATCGGCCTTGGTGGAAACACTGGACGTTCAACCGGTTCACACCTTCATTTCGAAACGCGTTTCCTTGGTAAAAGTATCAATCCCGAAGAACTTATTGACTTCGAAAACGGCGTTCCTTACAAAGATGAATATGTTTTTCGCAATGTGAAGGTAAACGGAAAAAACACAAACACCTATGTCACGTCCGAAAATGCACTTGCCATTCATCGCGTTAAAAAAGGCGAGACATTAAGCCTGATATCCCGGAAGTATGGGACAACCATCGACGAATTATGCAAACTAAACGGCATCACAAGGACTTCTACCCTTCAAATCGGTCAAGCTTTACGCTTCCGCACCAAACCTGTAACAGTTGAAGCCTCGTCCTCCTCCATTAAACAAACCGTGCAGGAGACAAAACAATCTACACAAACAATCGCTGCAAAAACGACCCAAATATCCGAAAACAATTCCTCCAAGCTGACGTCGCCATCTGACGGGCCTGTCTATCATCGTATTGAATCAGGAGATACCTTATATTCATTATCGAAAAAATACGGAACCACCGTCGAAAAAATTTGTGAACTGAACGATATACAAAATAATATCATCCTCAAAATCGGTCAAAAAATTCGTTGTTCCTGAAATAAAAGCATCATGCCGGATACGAAAGATCAATTCGAAACTGTCATCAGACAATGCCGTGAAGTCTTTGAGAAAAAACTGCAGGACTACGGCGCTTCGTGGCGAATTATGCGTCCTGAATCAATTACAGATCAGTTGCTGATCAAAGCCAAACGTATCCGTAACCTCGAAATAAAGAAAGAAAGTAAAATTAAGGAAGGTAAACTGACTGAGTTTACAGGGCTTGTCAACTATGGCATCATCGGTCTTATTCAGTTAACGCTTGGTTTTTCGGATCAACCGGACCTTACATCCCCAAAAGCAGTTGAGTTGTACGATCGGTTTATGGCGGACACGAAAGTACTCATGTATGCGAAAAACCATGACTATGACGAGGCCTGGCGACTGATGCGTGTCAGTTCGTATACTGACTTGATACTCACAAAATTGAACCGTATAAAGGAAATGGAAGATAACGACGGGAAAGTAGCTGTGTCGGAAGGAATTGATGCAAATTATCAGGATATTATTAATTATGCTTTGTTCGGACTGATCAAGTTGAAATTTGAAGAGCAGCACGAATACAAATAAAGACACATGGATTATCGGAAAATTATTACGGAAATAGCCCGCATCATACTCGGTGTTACGTTCCTGTTTTCAGCCATGACCAAGGCCATTGACCCGGTGGGCGGCGTTCTCATTATGGAAGATTATTTTGGAGCGTTCGGCATGAAAGCGCTCAATCCCATCGCTTTATTCGCATCCATCAACCTGTCGGCACTCGAATTTCTACTCGGACTATGCATTCTGACGGCCGTTTATCGCAAGCTCACGACGTTCTGTATGCTTGTATTCATGGTCTTTATGACGGTTCTTACACTGTATCTTGCCATTTTTAATCCTGTCCACGACTGTGGATGTTTTGGGCAGGCCATCATCTTGACAAATACACAGACCTTCCTGAAAAATGCGCTTGTACTGTTACCTGCCGCCATCGTGACGTTTAACTATCACAAAAAAATGAAGCCGGTATACACGTATAAAGCCTATTGGTTTGTCGTCATTGTAGGCTACCTGTTCCCTGTAGGTTTTAACTATTACAATTATTACCACCTTCCGCCCATTGATTTTCTTCCGTTTAAAATTGGCGTCAACATCCCCGAACAGATGTCCTACCCGGATGATGCGTCGCAGGATGTTTATCATTTTATCTATGAAAAAAACGGAAGAAAAGAGACCTTTTCCCCCGACAAAATACCTGATACCAACGACGGATGGACTTTTGTTGACCGCAAGTTAATCAAACAGGGATATGTCCCGCCCATTCCTTCCTTTGAACTGTACGATGAAGACGGCAATGACATGGCAGGCATACTGTTAGCAGATGAAAAAGGCCTTTTCCTGCTTACCGCCCCTTTCCTTGAAAAAGCAAGCGACAATCACATTGATGAAATAAACGGCATCTATGACTACGCAGTCGAAAACGGACTGTTATTTTACTGTTTAACAAGCTCTTCTGAAGAAAGTAGGAATGAATGGATTCATAATACCGGCGCGGAATACCCTTTTCTCACAGCCGATGATGTAACACTCAAATCAATGGTACGCGCTAATCCGGGTCTTATGCTGCTCAAGTCAGGCACTATTCTGCAAAAATGGAATCACTATGATCTTCCTTCGGAAGAAGCTGTGGTTGAAGTCATTAGAGCGTTGCTAAACCCTACAATCGAAAAAAATCAGAAAGAAATGAGCCTGTGGTTATGGATTGGTTGTTGTTTTGTATTACCTTTGCTGCTGGTTTGGGTATACGATTATTTCCGGAATGTCAGGTCGAACCTGCGTTTACGGCCCCATGTCCGGCCTGAATAAAAAATGTATTACATAAAAATGATTTAAAATGAGAAAAAACATTGTTGCAGGAAACTGGAAGTTGAACACTACACTTCCTGAAGGGGTGGCGCTCGCCGAAGCGTTATACGCGGCGCTTATCGATAAAAAAACAAATTGCGACGTCGTCATCGGAACGCCATTTACCCATTTAGCCGGTATAGCTGCCGCCATTGACACAGCGAGAATTGGCGTTGCGGCACAGAACTGCGCTGACAGGGACAAAGGCGCCTACACCGGTGAGGTATCAGCCGCCATGATCGCGTCGACAGGCGCCAAATACGTGATAATCGGGCACTCTGAACGACGTACCTACTATCATGATACGCCCAATATTTTAAAAGAAAAAGTGAAATTGGCGCTCGCTAATGACCTGACGCCTATCTTCTGCATCGGCGAAGTATTAGAAGAACGCAGAGCCAATAAACATTTCGGCGTGGTTTATGAACAGATTGAAGATTCGCTGTTCGACCTTTCATCTGAAGACTTTGGGAAAATCGTACTTGCTTACGAGCCTGTGTGGGCTATCGGGACAGGCGTCACGGCTACTGCCGAACAGGCACAGGAAATGCACGCCTATATTCGCCAAATTATTGCCGACAAATATGGCGCAGATGTAGCGAACGATACATCCATCCTTTATGGTGGAAGCTGTAATGCCGAGAACGCAAAAGAACTGTTTGCCAACCCCGATGTCGACGGTGGACTAATCGGAGGCGCTTCCTTAGGCGTCAGTAAGTTTATGCCCATCATTGAAGCGTTTGATTAGTAATAGTTAATTATGAATGATGGTTTTTTCTTGCGGATTGCCGGACTTAAAAATTATTTTGCCCTGCTTGCTATCCTTTTTTTAACGACAGGACTCAACGAAGTTATCGCCCAATCACCACAAAACTCAATCTTCGAATCATTAAATAATCCGAAGTCAGGCGAAGGAATTGTGGTAGTACATCAGTCAGAAGCGATTAAACGGCTTGTAGGAACACGTATCGACAGCGAATATCTGAATTCTCCAACAGGGAAAACATTTATTGCTACAAGGGGGTACCGCATCCAGGTTTATTCCGGTAATAATCAACGAACATCAAAGGACGAAGCAACATCTTTGCAGGAAAACATAAAAAGCCTTTACCCTAATCATGAATCCGACATTAAATTTATTGCTCCGTTCTGGAAGCTATTTGTTGGAAATTTCCTGACTTATGAGGAGGCCTGGACGGTTTGCCGCGAATTACGCAATGTATATCCGCAGAAAAAAAATGAGATATACATCATTGAAGACGACATTCTTCTGTCCATGGATAATTTGTAAGGATGAAACTGGCGAACGAATCGTTGGAAATCACGCGGCTGTTATCCGAACATTATTCGGAAACCATTAAGATATTAGGCGAAGACCCCGAACGCGAAGGGTTGAAACGAACTCCGCTCCGTATCGCAAAAGCCATGCAGTTTATGTTACAGGGATACCATAAAGACCCCGTTAAAACGCTTCAATCGGCTATGTACCTCGAAGAAGACTATAAACAAATGGTGATTGTCAAAGATATTGATTTCTTCTCGCTTTGCGAACATCATCTGTTGCCATTTTTCGGCAAGGTGCACGTAGCCTATATCCCTCGCAAATATATCACCGGACTCAGTAAAATAGCCCGTGTAGTCGACATCTTCGCCCGTCGTCTGCAGATTCAGGAACGGCTGACGCTTCAGATTAAAGACTGTATACAACAAACACTTAACCCGTTAGGCGTCATGGTAGTGGTTGAGGCGCAACACATGTGTATGCAGATGCGTGGTGTGGAAAAACAGAACTCGCTCACAACGACATCCGATTTCACCGGCTTTTTTCAGCAGGCCAAGACCCGCGAAGAGTTTATCAACCTGATACATACGCATCCATAACCTTCTTTACCGACCCGTGAAGAAGTAATAACGAGCGCGCTTTTTCGTAATCAAGCCCCAATTCATCAACGATCATACGCGTACCCCTGTCTACTAATTTCGTGTTCGACAGTTGCATGTTTACCATCCGGCTACCCTGTACACGCCCCAACTGGATCATCACAGCAGTGGATATCATATTCAACACCATCTTTTGAGCTGTTCCCGACTTTAACCGTGAACTTCCCGTGACGTACTCAGGCCCGACAATCAGTTCAATCGGGATATCCGATACCGTCGCCATCGGCGAGCCGGGATTGCCTGTAATGCAACCGGTTAAAATGCCCTGATCATGGGCTTTTGTCAAAGCGCCCACGACATACGGGGTTGTACCCGAAGCGGCAATACCGATTACTGTATCCTTTTCATTCACGCCATGACCTGTCAATTCCTGCCAACCCTGTTCCGGATCATCCTCCGCTTTTTCTACCGACGACCGCAAGGCTTTATCGCCTCCCGCTATCAATCCGATAACATAAGCGGGTGGCATACCAAAAGTTGGCGGTATTTCCGAAGCGTCCAATACGCCAAGCCTGCCGCTTGTCCCGGCGCCCAAATAAAAGATACGCCCTCCTCTTTTCATGCGTTGAACGATCCCGGAAACAAGTCTTTCGATTTGAGGAAGCGCCTGCTGTATGACAAACGCCACCTTTTGGTCTTCCCGATTCATATCTGCCAACAACTCATGAACAGCCTTTTTTTCAAGGTCATGATAGTCCGATGACTCTTCCGTTATTTTTCTGAAAGACATGAAAATTCTTTACTTTGCGATCCTGTCCATTACAACTGCAATGGCGCCGTCACCGGTTACATTGCAGGCTGTACCGAAACTGTCCATGGCAATATACAGGGCGATCATTAGCGCCTGTAAAGTCTCATTGAAGCCGAGCATGCTGCCAAGTAATCCCAAGGCTGCCATGATAGCGCCGCCGGGAACGCCCGGCGCAGCAACCATCACGATACCAAGCATCATAATAAATCCACCGAATTGAGCAATCGACACCGGCTCGCCTGCCATCATTAAAATTGCCATGGCGCAGGCGACTATCTTCAATGTGCTGCCTGACAAGTGTATGGTAGCGCAAAGCGGAACGGTGAACACGGCGATATTCTCACGCACACCCATTTTCAACACCTGCCGCAAGGTCACCGGAATCGTTGCAGCAGATGATTGCGTACCCAAAGCCGTAAGATAGGCAGGCAGCATTGTTTTCAACATGATAAACGGATTTTTCTTTGAAATCGCACCGGCAGTGATGAATTGTATCAATAACAAAGTGAAATGCAACGCAAAAATAAAAACAATCACTTTCAGGAACATGAAAATGATAACGGCAACCTGTCCACTGACCGTAATATTTAAAAAGATACCGAAAATATGTAGCGGCAGTAAGGGAACAATAGCCGACCGGATAAGAAGCATGATGACATCGCGGAAATCCGCAAAACAGGCTTGCAATGTACTTCCTTTAATGGACGACAGACCCAGCCCAATCACAAATGCCAGCAATAACGCTGTCATGATATCCATTAATGGCGGCATCGCTATCGTAAAATAGGGCTTCAGCATGAAATCTTCCGGATTTTCCAACACCGCCAGCGCTGCGTTTTGATCCAGGATATGCGGTAAAATCGTCGAGCCTGAAAAGTAGGTGAAAAAACCGGAAAAAAGCGTCGAACCATAAGCAATAAGCGCTGTAATAAGCAATAAACGACCAGCTCCCTTTCCCAGTTCACCGATCGCAGGCGCAACCAATCCTAAAATAATCAATGGGATAGCAAATGATAATAAGTTCCCGAACAACGAATTGAATGTAACAAACAGACGCGCCACACTCCCCGGCAGTATTTGCCCAAACAGTATTCCCCCTGCAATAGCAACCGCTACCCATCCCAACAATGAAACCCTAAATTTTCCTTTCATAGTATACTTTTTTTAATTATGAATTGCAAAGAATATTTCATTAACCACTAACCGCTATCTTCTTAATTTTAAACCCCGTAGCCGCAATAAGCATACTCATCAACGGGCTGATTAAATTAAAAAAACTGTATGGTAGATACGTCAAAGTGGGAATACCCAATACGGTAGCTTGTGTCATGCCACACGTATTCCAGGGAACAAGCGGCGAGGTAACGGTTGCTCCGTCTTCTGTTGCACGGCTAAGCAGTCTGCTCTCGTATCCTTTTTTATGATATATCTCCTTATACATATCTCCCGTAAGGATGATGGACAAATACTGGTCGCCTGTACTGATGTTAAAAAATATTGCTGAAAAAATGGTTGATGCAACTATTCCTACCGTATTTTGCATAAAACGCATAAAAACAGAAATAATACTGCCGATCATCCCGCTCGCAGTCATCGCACCGCCAAAACACATGGCGCAGATAATCAGCCATATCGTATTCAACATGCCGGCCATGCCACGTGTTGATACCAGATCGTTTAAAGCTGCATGACCCGTTTCTATTTGCGTACTGCCGAAGATGGTCATCATCAAGCCTTTGAACTGCAACTGTACACCTGATCCGCCTGTGCCGGCAATCTCGCTCAGTAGATTCGGCTGGAAAATCAGGGCGAAAATACCGGCAAGGAAGAAGGCAACAAATAAGGTGACAAGCGTCGGCATCCTTTTGGCGATCAGTACACCCATAACAGTCGGCACGAGTAATAGCCAGGGTGAGATATTGAAAGTCTGCCTTATCGTATCTGAAAACAAAACGATTTCGGCTGTCGACGTCGACTGATGGAAAAGACCTGTAACCGTATAAATAATCATTGCAATCACAACAGAAGGAATCGACGTAATCATCATGTAACGGATATGTACAAACAATGGCGTTTTGGTAACTGCGGAAGCGATAACGGTCGTATCCGACAAAGGAGAAAGCTTATCGCCGAAATAAGCCCCTGAAATAATCGCCCCGCCAATCCACCCTGCAGAAAAACCCTGTGCGATTCCTATCCCTGATAATGCAATTCCTATTGTAGCAACCGTAGTCCACGAGCTGCCGGTCATCACAGAAACAACGGCGCAAATCGCGCAGGTCGAAACCAGAAAAATGTCAGGACTGATCAACTTCATCCCGTAATAGATAAGCGTAGGAATGATTCCGCTGATCATCCATGTACCCGATAAAGCCCCTATCAGTAACAAGATCAGCAAAGCCGTTGCGACATTCGTTATATTATGAGTAATAGCCTGCTCAATTGCTTTCCAAGTCGTACCGCACAAACATATCGCAAGCATCGCGCAAACAGCGGACGATAGCAACAAAACAACCTGGCTTGCCCCACTCAACGTATCACCTCCGAATACTCTTACAGCAAAATATAATAACCCCACCAACACCGCGACAGGTATCAATGAAAGCCCAAGCGAAGGCGTTTTTTTTGAGAATTTTTCCATTTCAATCAATTATTGTTCTTACGGATTGTTTCGCTGCCTTTGCAATGACGGGAAACAGCATTTTGAATGGCATCCTTACCGGATGCAAAAATAAACAAAATAAATCGTAACTTTGCAGTCGTTAATCATTTATTAAGATGAAACTGACAGTTTATAACACGCTAACCCGCAAAAAGGAAACATTCCATCCGTTAAACGAACCGAATACAGGCATGTATGTATGCGGTCCGACGGTCTATGGCGACCCGCATCTGGGACATGCACGCCCAGCTATCACTTTCGACCTGCTGTACCGACTGCTAAAACATGCAGGATATAAAGTGCGCTTTGTACGCAACATCACCGATGTGGGACATTTGGAACACGATGCAGATGAAGGAGAAGATAAGATCGCAAAAAAAGCGCGCCTCGAACAGGTTGAACCGATGGAGTTGGTAAATTACTATACCCGAAGCTATCACCGGGCCATGGACATGCTACATGTGCTGCCGCCCAATATCGAGCCGATCGCCTCAGGACATATCATCGAACAGATTGCTCTGGTAGAGACCCTACTGAAAAATGGATATGCCTACGAAAGCAAAGGGTCGGTCTATTTTGACGTCGAAAAATATAATAAGGAATATCGTTACGGCATCCTCTCGAACCGTAATATTGAGGATATGTTCAATGCCACGCGCGCACTGGACGGACAGGGCGAAAAACGCAACCCCGTAGACTTTGCACTCTGGAAAAAAGCGCACCCCGAACATATCATGCGCTGGCCGTCGCCCTGGGGCGACGGATTCCCGGGATGGCATTGCGAATGTACAGCTATGGGACGAAAATACCTCGGCGAACATTTTGACATCCACGGGGGCGGCATGGACTTGATATTCCCACACCACGAGTGTGAAATTGCACAGGCAGTCGCATCGCAGGGAAGCGAGATGGTTCGCTACTGGATGCATAACAACATGATAACCATCAACGGACAGAAAATGGGCAAGTCGCTCGGCAACTTTATTACGCTCGAACAATTCTTTACCGGAAGCAGTCCGCTACTTACCCAAGCCTATACGCCGATGACCATCCGGTTCTTTATCCTCCAGGCCCATTACCGCAGCACGGTAGATTTCAGCAACGAAGCGTTGCAGGCATCTGAAAAAGGCTTGGAACGACTGCTCGAAGCGCGGTCGCTCCTGAACAAATTGGCGCCCTCCGCCACAACATCAGCAAACGTATCCGCGCAGGTGAAAAACTTGCGCGAAAAATGCGAAGAAGCAATCTGCGACGACTTGAACTCGCCGATCGTCATTTCCCATCTTTTTGATGCAGGTAAAGCCATCAACACAGTACACGACAGCAATGGAACGATCACAAAAGAAGACCTCGAAGAACTAAAAGGTATCTTTCATCTCTATCTCGAAGAAATACTTGGAATCCAAACATCCTCAACCTCATCCGGCACCCGCGAAGCATCCTATTCCCAAGCCGTAGACCTGCTTCTGTCCATTCGCCGGCAGGCAAAAGAAAACAGGGACTGGACAACAAGCGACCGTATCCGCAAAGAATTGGAATCATTCGGGTTCAAAATAAAAGATACAAAAGAAGGTGTCGAATGGAGTTTGTAGATAAAAGTTTTTTTGAGGGGGCTAAAAACATCATTTCATTTCTATTCGACATGAAAGCGGATACGCCAATCCTGTGGCGGTTTTGAAGTAGACTTCGACATATCCGATTTTCAGTTTGCTGCGCAGTTTTATCGGCAAAAAATTATCGTCGTTGCCGATCCAGACTTCTGCTGACGTTTTTGTACTTTCAAATGCCTCCTCGTCCATGATGTCGATTTTAAAGTAAAGTGTATTAAATTTTACTTTACCGTGCTCTACAATCGCCTGGTTCTGGTAGATAAACTGCATTTTCACAAGGTCGCGTCCTATTGCCACTGTGAACGGGAACGTATCGCCATGTGTCAATTTTTTACGATCAACGCTGCGCATATAATAGGCAACACTAAGCATGTCGCACGCATTGCCGACAGTAATCAGGGTCGTATCAATTTTCTTGCCGGAAGGCGTGTACCGAACGGAATGTACGGATGTTTGTTCATTGCCGTAATTGAATTTTAATTCATCAATGGTGTAATAGTTGCCTTCGTCGGTTCGTTTAACGCTGTAAATAAGCATGTTATCGTCATTATAATAGCCTGATAGCGTATCGCGCATCTTAAAAAAACTATCGTAAAATTTAGTTGTTTTAAATAGCAGCAGATAGAGTGACTCAGCGTCGGTAAAGGTGCGATCAGGGTTATAGGTGAAAGACGCCTCTCCGGCGCGCGACATGATCAATCCCCACTTAAAAAAGACGTCATAGGCGCTATTCTCACCATGCATCATGGATAACGACCCCATATCCATCTTTTGTGCCATACCCTGTATATAACACACAAACAATAAAATCAAACCTATTCCCCTATTCTTCCTCATATTCTCGTAATTGGTAATTGACTAAAACCTTATCCCACCCATTCCAGGCAACTGGTTACTGCTCCCTCGCGGTTTGCTCTCTTCACGGTAATCCCGTTTAACCTTTTGTTGCTCTTTTGGTTTGTTTTTGATCAAGTCATCCGGTTTCTCTCCGAGAACGGACTTGCCAATATCCCAAGGCTCTTCGTGCTCAAAATTTTCACGTATTGCAAACTGTTTCATATAATAGAATACGCGCTCCGGCTGTCGCCTTTCTTCATAATTCCCTGCGTCCCAACGGCCATTTCCGTTGGCGTCCAGGATGATTCGTGCATAATACTTTTCGGCGGCCAAATCCAAAAATTGTACTTTCCCGTTTTCTACAGTTTCTTTTCGTACCGGAGCGCCGCTACCGTTCAGCAATTCCACAAATGCAGGCATGGGCGTTACCTGTCCGCTATCCTCACTTACGAACGGAATTCCCTGTATTTCAACCGTTAATTGCCCATATTCTTTTTTACCTTTTACCGTCATTTGCACCGAAACCGGATTATTCGGATGGCCGTAAACGCTGATGAGCATGGCCGAATCGACGGTGATGCGATAACGCTCATCGTATTTAAATGGACGTTTGATAAGATAGGTCATGGCACGCGTCGAATCGATTTCGAATGTAAAATCGACAGCCTCCCATAATGTATCCACGCTTATTTCCATCACAAAAAACTCTTGGTGGACGTCTAATACCGGTTCGTTAAATTGAACGGTAATTACGTCATAGGGGTTTATCAAGTTGCTCGGCGAGATATTCATTTGCAGAGGAATAACGGGAACGGTATTCGGCTGTAAGGAATCAGGAAGCGCTGCTTCCGAGCGCCTTACCGGCACTGTTCTTTTCGGCTTTGCCTCTTTCTTCGCTACCTGCGGCTCCCGATACACAGCATGCAATGTATCTGTCCGCAGTTCTAACACGGTTGGAATCGAATCATTACTTTTCCAATACGTTACTTCCATCTGCAAAGTGTCCATTTGATAAACCATAGAATCCAGTATCCAATAGTTGATCGCAAAACTTTCAGGGTCCTGGCCAATTTGTGTAATGTACCATAGCGAATCGGCCGGTTCGAAATTGAGGGGTACCGGTACAGGAAAAGTATCTATCGGCGCATTGAATTTTAGCGTGAAAATATGTTCTTTCTGACGATCGGGTCGGAGCATTCGCTGTCGCGGCGCGATGGAATCCTTAAAAAACCATAAGACTATATCATTCGGATAGAACAGGGTGCGTTCAACCATCCGGACAGTGTCCACCGTTGTCGAATCTTTCCAAATCGTATCCGAAACGAACGCACGCTCGCTGGAGGGAATAACAATTGAATCAAGAAAAGCAAGCCCCTCGTCGTTACTTTTATCATACGCAAAATTACGATTCTTATCTTCGAGCGCAAATACACGATAGGAGCCCGGTGCAATATTTCGAATAACGAACCGACCCCTGTCGTTCGTTTTGGATGTACGCAGAAAAGCGGTATTTGTGAAAGCCGTATCAGTCAAATCATTGTGAATCCCAACCATCATGTTCTGAACAACTTCCAAATCAGTGGCATTAAGTACAATGCCACTGATTTGCAGGGTATCCAACACATCGCCCGTTGAAAATGCCAAACTGAAATTTTCAAGCGCATTTTTTTCGTTATAATCCACTATGGAATTTGTAAAGTCGATGGTATAGGTAGTATTGTCAATTAAAGTATCTTTTAATTCTACCCTAACTCTTTTGCCAACAGCCTGAATGTTAGGTTGTTGTTTCTGTGGTGGGGTGATAATCACATTCTCGCTCTGATTTTCTATGGAAATAAACTCGTTAAAAAGTATATCAATTCTTTTCCCTGTGAAATTCAATTGATCCAAACCTGGTTTGCTGCTTACATATTTAGGAGGTGTTTCATCATACGGCCCTCCGTTTGGTTTACCCAAATTGGCGCATGCAAAAATAAGGTATACCGGCAGTAAGAGCGCAGGTACGCGCAAACTGTAGGCAGGTACTTTTTTGATAGTCGCAATCAAATGCTTTATCTTAAAAAATATCGTCTTTCTCATCCCTGATAGCGCTTTATTGACAGGGCAAAAATAGGCATTATTTCTGAATTGCCAATAATCGGAATCCGATTCTGCAAAAAAGACATTTCTTCTTATCGCAATATTCGCGTCGTAATTGAATGAGTGCTTGCGTATCACCTGCATTTCTTACGGGAACGCCCGACTGGTGAAAAAGCGTTACAATACTGTTTCGTTCCGGTCTGATTTCTTCTAACAATCGCATTGATCTTTCACAATATTCGGTCTTATTCGAATATTTCCCGTACGCAAAGAGCGTCGGCACAACCGTATTTATCAAAATGCTATCCGTAGTACGACGCCCTACCGACTTCCTGTTCACATCCGAAACCATCTGAAAACGGTAATGATTGGTCCAGTATGCTGATGGCGCTACTTCAAAAAATGATCTTAATGTTTTGACGTCTTTTGTTTCAAGTATTTTGGAAAACAGGGTATCATGTTTGATCCATACCGCCGCCAGTTGTGCCAGCCTGACGTGGGGAAAGTTAACCGGGCGTATCCGCAGTTTCTTAAAAAGGAAGGAATTGATCGGCTTTAGGCCGTATTTCGTCTGAAGGAAGACATAATCACGCCGGAGCAACCGGTAATAGGAGTCATTTTCCTGATCCTGCGCTTTGCTCAATGATACGTCGTCCAGCAATCCGGCCTGACCGAAAAAAAGGGCTTCAATCTGTAATGGATTGTTCCGGTGCTTGAGTATGTACTTATATGGAAGATTTGCAGCGAGTAGTTCAAACGCCTCGCCATTCAATCCGAAGCCGAAATTACGCATCAGCGTAATATAAAAAATCTCGTTCCAGTCTTGACAGTTTTTCTGCAAACGAACAAAAATATCCGCTGTCTTACGCTCCAGCCGTTCCGTTAATAAAGCGCTCATCCAGTCCGAAAGATACAATGAAGGAACCGACGCGATACGCTCTTCACACGACACCGGCGTTTCGCGTGCAAGCAGCCATTCGATATTTTTCTCAATCTTTTCAGTAACCGGAAGCACGGCTTGCTGAATAGCCTCGCCGTCTGTTCGGAAAATTTCTGCATCGTGTTGCCTGATAACATGCAGGATAACTGTATCGTATAGTTTATCTTTTTGATGACGGTGCTGATACCAGTCCGACGAACGTTCATGTATCTCTACATTGCCAACCCATACCGTATGGCCAATGCGTATCTTCGCATTGAAAAAGTCAGGCCCCGCATCGGAATTTTGAATACCCGCGTCTATCACGAAAACAGGCGCTCCCTCCGTTGTGACAAAATCGGATTCGGTATATAGCCGATGTTTCCAAATATATTGAAGCATCCGTTCCATATCGTTCAAATAAAGTGCCAAAAGTAGTGTTTTTGGTTGAAAGTTGAAAACTGCAAGTTGAAAATTATTTTTTTTCACTACCTTTGCAAAAAAATGCAAGCATGAAAATAGCAATTATTGGATATGGTAAGATGGGGCGTATCGTTGAGCAGATCGCCATACGACGGGGACATACCATCGTTTCGACCATTGATATAGATAATCCTGATGATTTCAGATCGGATGCATTCCGTTCGGCGGATGTTGCGATCGAATTTTCTACGCCATCCGTTGCCGTTGATAATTACCGGTATTGTTTTGCGGCAGGTATACCAATCGTTACGGGCACAACCGGCTGGACGCACCGCCTCGAAGAAATAAAAAACCAGTGTGAAGCCGAAGGGCAAACATTTTTCTATGCCTCCAATTTCAGTATTGGCGTCAATATTTTCTTTGCCGTAAACAGGTTTCTTGCACAGTTGATGAATCATTTTCCGGCCTATGATGTCGACCTGAAAGAAATTCATCACATCCATAAATTAGATGCTCCCAGCGGCACGGCCATCACGCTTGCACAAGACATTATTGATGAAATTGACCGTAAAAACGCTTGGCATTTGGTGAATGAGGAAACGTCGTGCCAACCAAAAGAATTGCATATCACGGCATTGAGAGAAGACGAGATACCCGGTACGCATGAAGTACGGTATGATTCGACGGTCGATACCCTAACGATCAGACACGAAGCTAAAAGCCGAGCAGGATTTGCGCTTGGGGCTGTTCTTGCTGCCGAATTTACCGCCGGTAAAAAAGGTTTTTTGCAAATGAAAGACCTTTTAGCACAGTGGTCAATTCATAATTCATAATTCATAATTCATAATTCATAATTTTAATTAACATGTTTGAGATTAAGAAAAAAATTCATGAAATTAGCGCCCGTCAATGGATTAATTTCAGCATTTGGGCTGTATTGTATATTCTTTTCACGCTTTGGATGCGAAATGCCTGGCTGTTGTTCGGTCTGTTCGTCCTCATCGACATTTACCTTACCAAATTCATTCCCTGGGGTGCATGGAAGCAGGCAAAAAATCCTACCGTGAAGAGCATCCTTAACTGGATTGACGATATTCTGTTTGCGCTGATTGCCGTGTATATCATAAATCTATTTATTTTTCAGAATTATCAAATACCCTCGTCTTCGCTCGAAAAGACCTTGTTAGTAGGCGATTACTTGTTTGTCAGCAAACTCAGTTATGGCCCGCGCGTCCCAAATACGCCTATTTCGTTTCCGCTTGTACAAAACATGCTGCCGGTATTTAACTGCAAATCGTATGTCGAATGGCCGAATTGGGGCTACAAACGTGTTAATGGATTCGGACACGTCAAACGCAATGACATTGTAGTTTTCAATTTCCCAGCCGGCGATACGGTAGCTTTGAAAGCCCCCAATCCGGACTATTACACATGGGTAAAAAGTGTTGGCAGAGAAGGGATACGCTTTAATAAAGAAACGTTCGGCGAGGTGGTTTACCGCCCTGTCGACAAGCGCGACAACTACGTAAAGCGTTGCGTTGGCATGCCCGGCGACTCGCTTCAAATCATTAACAATGAGATTTTTATCGATGGGAAATTATCCAAAGACGCGAAATTTGTACAACATGTCTATTATGTAGAAATGGATGGGATGCGCATATCAGACGAAATGTTCCGCCGGTTAAATATCAGTAAGGAAGACCGTGTACTCGTATCCGAAAACAGTGAATATGCTTCACTTTTACAGCGTTTAGGATTCCAGCCCAACACAAGTGGCCGCTTCAACCCTATCTACCGCTTGCCGTTGACCACCGAAGCGTATGAAATGATACAAAAAATTCAGGCCGTGAATAAACTTATCATCGAACCGGATTATGGAGGCGGCGACGTTTATCCGCTTGATTTTGCACTTGGTTGGCGACGCGATAATTATGGTCCGATTTGGATACCCAAAAAGGGCGCCACAATCAGCCTAAACAGCAAGAACCTGGCGCTCTATCACCGTTGTATCCGCAATTATGAAAACAACACGCTCGAAATAGATGCGAGCGGCAATGTGAAAATAAATGGCGAGCAGGCAACCTCATACACTTTCAAATACGACTATTACTGGATGATGGGCGATAACCGACACAACAGCGCTGACAGCCGTTCATGGGGGTTTGTACCCGAAGACCATGTCGTCGGTAAACCTATATTAGTCTGGTTATCATTAGACAAAGACCGGGGACTGTTCAATGGGGGCATTCGATGGAAACGTATTTTCCGTATGGTCGAATCGTTTAATTGATCGTTTCAAGTTATCTTTCATAGATGAAACCGGCGCTACGCTATTGTCTGATTCTTGCCTTTGTTGTTGTAGCAGTCTTGCTTATCAGGCTGTTTCTCGTCGGTTCATACCGTATCACCGGTTTTACATTAGGAAGTTCGTTAAAGGCAGGCGATTATGTATTTGTAAACAAAATCAAATCTACCTATACCGGCGAGCGTAACCGGCTGACACTCTACAAAAGTCCGTTACAACAAGATGCCTCCCGCCCGCCCTTATTTGTCGGGCGGAATATCGGCATTCCCGGCGATGTCATCCACATGGGCGCTGACGGCTTCCGCGTTAACGGACAGTTATTACCTGATGCCCCGACGATGCAACCCGCCTTCCGAATCAACAAAAACATCAAAGAACCCCTTTTTGAAACGCTTGAGTCGCTGCAAATACCTTTCCGTCAGATGAAAGAAGATTCGACCGGTATCGTCCTGCGTATGAGCCTGCACGAAAAAGAACTTTTAGTTCACAACCTGTCGCACGTTGTTCCCATCGAAATGATAGGCGAGTACGCAGCGGATTATGACTTTGTCATTCCGGGCAAAGGCCTCACCGTAGATCTGAATGAGATTGTCCTGGCGGTATGCAGAGAAGCCATCCTGCAGGAAGCAGGCAGCGAAGCCGACCTGCGCGACGGTAAACTTTTTATTCAGGGTAAAGAACAAACTTCTTTCACTTTTCAACGCAATTATTGCTGGATAATCTCCGAAAATGAAACCGAAGGCATCGACTCGCGCCATTTAGGATTAATACCAGAAGGCTATATCATCGGTAATATTTGGTATTGCTGGTATAGCAAAGACCCTGTAAACCGTTTTAAAAGGATAAAATAAATGCCTGCCGCCTACTTGTCGACAGCCTACTTAGCGCCTGTTCAGTATTATTCCAAACTGAATGCGTTCGATGTGATATTCCTGGAAACGTCGGAGAACTATCCCAAACAGACCTACCGCAACCGCTGTCATATCGCATCAGCCAACGGAATGCAAGCGCTAACCGTTCCGGTGGAAAAACCTTTGGCGCTAAAACCGCTCACACGCGATATCCGCATTTCCAATCATGGCAATTGGCGACACCTTCATTGGAACGCCTTCGTTTCGGCCTACAACTTAAGTCCCTTTTTCGAATATTATGCAGACGATTTTCGCCCGTATTACGAAAAAAAATTCGCCTTCCTGATTGATTTCAACGAAGCCCTCCAAACAATGATCTGTGATTTAATCGACATAAAGCCAGCCATTATACACACTTCAATATATACTCCTATTGTTGAGAATGATTTCCGTTCTTCAATCCACCCGCGTAATCCCCTACAAGATGCTCATTATAGTCCACGCCCCTATTATCAGGTCTTCAGCGAGAAATATAGTTTCATCCCCAACCTAAGCATCATCGACTTACTCTTTAACATGGGACCGGAGGCCATTTTGTTACTATGAATTAGCGGTTCATCGTAAGCGTATCCGCAATACCATCTTGACATAGAAAAAAGAAGTCCGACCTTTGCTGCCGAAATAGAAACTGAAACAGTTATGACAGCTATTCAGGACTCCTGACTTGGGTCAAACCGGATTGTCGCGATTTTGAAAACCAGCCTTAGATTTGTCCCCGGATATTCGGTATTAGTTGCATTATATTGGAACGGGAGAATATCACAGATTTGATGAGCGCTCTTATTTCCTGATTGGCGCGGTTAAAATGAGGTGAGAGCAAATTTGCCAAAGCCGTTTCCGCCCTGTAACAAATCATTTTGTTGTATACTTTCAATCACAGTGAGTTTTTCTTTCATCAATTTTTCGTTTTCTTTTTCATTGTCGTGCAGCAGGGGATTCCTTTACAAAAAGGGCTTAATGTGTCCGATGGACACACAAAGCCCTAATTCCTTTCCAACTCGTACAAATCTGCTTTCTGGCGTTTCAGTTTTTCCCGCTCTTTCTTGATGTGATAGGAAAGATTATTGTATTCCACGTTGACGACCTTTATATCCTGTTCTAACTCATCAACAATACTTGTCTGATGTCCATCCGTGCAGAGACGCCGGATTTCGCGCATGTAATATTTATTGTTTTTACCTGAATAAAAGTTTTTTTCGTGCAGTTTCATCGTTTCAGTACCAAATGTCGTGGATACCGTATGATTCTCAAATAAGGATTCATCCCATTTATCTTTTACGTTTTTCCGGTAGGTAATCACGGCTATCCTGTATTCATCCCACAGGTGGATAAAGAACTCCGGAGAGTAGGTTTCGCGGTCGAATACAAGGGTAAACAAAGGTTCTTTTTCGTTTTCTTCCATCCGTTGCCTGTGTTCGTCAGATACAGGGTGCAGTGTGAGGAGTTCGGGAATGATTTCATCTTTCAACATCTCATTCATTTTTTCATTGACGTCGGCGGTAATATAAAAATAAGGACTGCCATCCGATGCATTTACCCAAAACTCCATCACACCCGGAAGACATAAACGTTGACGGCTAACATGCTTCTTGCCCAAGCGGGCTAAATAGCCATGGTACAAAACTCTTTATCCGGCAAAGATATATAAATGCAATAATAATCAGTAAATTATCGAAATTGTAATAACC